>Ga0209345_10000080_pt1 | contig 140706 bp, 129 predicted proteins | sample Cruoilmetagenom7_FD_187294 | JGI IMG/M metagenome (GOLD analysis project Ga0209345, IMG submission 187294) | Oil polluted marine microbial communities from Coal Oil Point, Santa Barbara, California, USA - Sample 7 (SPAdes) (version 2) | ecosystem: Environmental > Aquatic > Marine > Oil seeps ... | reverse complement strand
TGCTGACGCCCGAAAGCTCCAGCACCGGGGGGGTGTTTACGCTGTCCTTCATACGGTCAGCTCCTTCTCGGAATGGCGTTTGCCATCGGGGAAAATGCAGCGGAAGGCGTGGCTGCCGTCCTCTCTTTTCGGGATCTCGCCCCGGCATTCGGCGACCGCATGGGGGCAGCGGGTGCGGAAGACGCAGCCCTCGACCTCGCCCACGAGCGAGGGCACGATGCCCGGGATGGTGCCCAGTTTCGCGCCGCGGTCGGTTTTGCCGGGCAGGGGAATGCAGCGCAGAAGGCCACGGGTGTAGGGATGCGACGGCGCGTTAAAGATGTCGGCCACCGGGCCGGTCTCAACCAATTCGCCCGCATACATCACGGCGACCTTATCGGCCACGCGCGCCACGACGCCGAGATCATGGGTGATCAGGATCACGGCCATGTTCATCTCGCGTCCCAGATCGTGCAGCAACCGCAGGATTTGCGCCTGAATGGTCACGTCAAGCGCGGTTGTCGGCTCGTCCGCGATGATCAGTTCCGGCTCGCACATCAGCGCCATCGCGATCATCACACGCTGGCGCAGACCGCCTGACAACTGGTGCGGATACTGCGACAGACGGCTTTCGGCGGCGGTGATCCCGACTTTCTCAAGCAGTTCAATCGCCCGGTCCCGTGCCTGTTGGCGGCTGACCTTGCGGTGCAGCAGCAGCGCCTCGGCCAGCTGATCCCCGATGGTATAGGCGGGGTTGAGCGAGGTCATCGGCTCTTGGAAAATCATCGCCATCCGCGCACCGCGCAGCTTGCGCATCTGGCTTTGGCTGGCGGTTGTTAACTCGGTCCCGTCAAAGGTCATCCGATCCGCGCGGCGGTTGATGGATTTGCCCAGCAGCCCCATCAACGCCAGCGAGGTCAGGGATTTCCCCGAGCCGCTTTCCCCCACGATGCACAGGGTTTCGCCACGGTTGAGATCAAAATCGATCCCACGCACCGCATGCAGGGTGCCGCTGCCCGTGGGAATGTCGAGCCGCAGGTTGCGGACACTCAAAAGAGGTTCTGTCATGGGTCAGCTCCGGTTTTCGGGGGCGGTCACGTCGCGCAGACCATCGCCCATCAGGTTGATCGCCAGCACCAGCACAAAGAGCACAGCACCCGGGATCAGCACGAGCCACGGCTCGAACAGCATCATGTTTTTGCCTTCCGAGACCATCAGCCCCCAGCTCGGCGTCGGCGGTTGCACCCCAAGGCCAAGGAAGGACAGCGCCGCTTCGAGCAGGATCGCATGGGCCATTTCCAGCGTCACGACGACGATCAGGTTGTTGGCGATGTTCGGCATGATCTCGGACAGCAGAATGCGCGGGGTTGAGGCACCGATGACCTGTGCTGCTGCAACATATTCGCGCCGCCGTACCTGCATGGTCGAGGCGCGCATCACCACGGCAAAACGGTCCCAGAGCAGCAGACCCAGAACGCCGATCACGACCTGTAGCGAGCCGCCGAGGATCGCCACGACCGCGAGGGCGACCAGCACCACAGGCATCGCCAAACGCACGTTGATTAGGAAGGTGACGACCGTATCGACCTTGCCACCAAAGTAGCCCGCAGCCACGCCCATGGCCGTGCCGATCACGCCAGAGATCAGCGCCGCCACGGCCCCGATCAGCAGCGAAATCCGCGCACCATAAATCAGGCGTGACAGGTAATCGCGGCCGAGATGGTCGGTGCCCAAAGGATGCTCCCAATCACCGCCGAGGAACACAGGCGGCTCCATCCGGGTCATCAGGCTTTGTGCATAGGGGTCATGGGGTGCAATCCATGGGGCGAGGATCGCAATGATCGTAAGGATCACGAGGACAATCGCCCCGATCAGCAGCCCCTGATGCCCAAACACGCGCTTGCGCAGCATCTGGCCGGGGGTCGGGCCGGTGATTTCGTCCAAAAGGCTGTCATGTGTACCAGCGGTGATCATGTCAGCTGCTCCTCATGCGGGGGTCGAGCCATGCGTTCAGCACGTCTGCGAGGAAGGTGAACACGATGTAAAACATCGAGAAAATTAGGATCAGCGCCTGTACGGTGGGCAGGTCATTTCGCGCGATGCTTTCCCACGCCAGATAGCCCGCGCCATGCAGGGCAAAGATCGACTCGACCACGATGGAGCCGCCCAGCATGAAGCCCATTTGCACGGCGGCAAGGCTCACCACCGGGATGATCGCGTTGCGCAGGGCGTGGCGGAACAGCACGCGGGTTTCATTGGCCCCCTTGGCCCGCGCGGTGCGGATGTAGTCTGAGTTCAGCACATCCAGCATGCCTGCACGGGTCAGGCGCATGATCGCGGGCATCGCGTAATAGCCCAGCACGATGGTCGGCAGAATGAAATGACGCCAGGTCTCGGTGCCCGATGGCGGCAGCCAGCCCAGTTGTATGGCAAAAACAACAATCAGGATCAGGCCGAACCAGAAGCTTGGCATCGCTTGCCCGGCGACCGAGATGAACAGCGCCACACGGTCGATGATTGAATTGGGGCGGATCGCGGCGACCACGCCAAGCGGCACGGCAGTCAGCAGCGCGAAGGTGATGCCGCAAACGCCCAGTATCATGGTAACACTGAGACGGTCAGCAATGAGCGAGGCAACCGGCAGGCGGAAATAGTAGCTTTCGCCAAAATCGCCCTGAATGGCCGAGAACAGCCATTCGCCATATTGCACCAGCATCGGACGGTCAAAACCGTAGAGGCGGCGCAGGGCCTCGACATCTTCGCCACTGGCGGTTTCGCCCGCGAGTGCGGCGGCGGGATCGCCCGACAGGAACAGCAGGCTAAAGCTGATAAACGACACGGTGAAGGCCACGAGAATGGCCAATCCCAATCGTTTGAGAATGAATTGAAGCACGGGTGCAACTACCTTGAGGCTGCGCCGCAGACAGATGGCCTGCCGCGTGGGTCTGGGTGGGGTGCGGAAAAAAGCAGGGCAGGGGCACCGATCACGGCGCCCCTGCGGGTTGGTTTACTTCCAGCTGGCCGTGGTGAAGCGCAGAACTTCGTCGGCTGTGGGCGTGTATTCCACCTCGTTGGTGGTCACGTAGTTGGTGTTGTAGGAGAACATCGGCGCCCAATAGGCTTCCTCGGTGATGCGCTCAATCGCCTTGGAGTAGTTCTCTTTTCGCACGGCCTCATCGGTCGAGCTGTCAGCGATGTTGAGGTATTCCAGCGTCTCGTCGTCCATCGCATAGTCAAGCGAGCCGTGCTTGAAGAACTGGCTGACCATCGCAGAGGCGTCGTTGATCGAATAGCTGCCCCATGTCTGGAATGACACGGCGGTTTCGCCGTTCATGCTCTGCTCACGCAGGGCGGAATACTGCAGCATTTTGAAGTTGGTATCGATGCCCACAGCGTTCAGGTAGCTTGAGATCGCTTCGGCATATTCGCGGTCACGGTAGGCGTAGAAGTCGATGGTCAGGCCATCTTCATAGCCCGCTTCCGCCAGCAGTTCTTTGGCCTTCTCGGGGTTGTACTCATACTTAACCGCGGCCTCTTCGTCGCAGCCGAACTGGCTGGGGAAGCAAGGCGTATAGACGACCTTGGATTTGCCCTTGAGCAGCGCGTCGACCAGTTCCTGACGGTTGATCGCGTAGTTCACCGCTTTGCGCACGCGGATGTCGGTGAAGGGGCTGTCTTCCGAACGGCCCGCCGCATCCAGCGTCAGATAACCGACGCGCATGGTGGATTCGTTGGAGACCTGAAACTCGTCCCGCTCGGCCAGCTTTTCGGCTTGGTCCGAAGGCACCTGCCAGATCAGATCGAGCGACCCGCTAAAGAGTTCAGCCATCTGGGTGTTCACATCCGGAATGGTGCGGATGTCGACGTTTTTGATGCTGGGCTTGCCTTTGGGGCTATCATGGTAGCCTTCATAGGCTTCCAGTTTGAAGTGCTGGCCGGGCACGACTTCGGTCACTTTGTAGGGGCCGGTGCCGACGGGTTTGAGGCCCATGCCCTCTGGGCCGGCTTCTTCGTAGTAGTCGCTGGGGTACATCGACACGGGGCCGGAAAGGAATTCGATCGCCGCTGGGAATTTCTCTTTCAGCATGATGCGCACGGTGTAGTCGTCGATCTTCTCGGCCGATTTCATCCAGTTGACGTTGCGCTGTGTCTTCACGCCATTGGCCTCATCGGCCACATAGTTGACGGTGAACACCACGTCGTCGGCTGTGAAGTCAGAGCCGTCGTGGAATTTCACGCCTTCGCGCAGTTTGAATTCGATGGTCGTGTCGTCGATCCATTCCCACTCGGTGGCGAGGTTGCCCATGTATTCGTTGCTGACCGGATCACGGTAGATCAGCCCGTCCCAGACCGCGCGCTGCAAAACCACGCCTTCACGCGATGAGTTGAAATAGCTGTCGACGTTCTCAAGCTCTTTGGTGAAGGCGACGTTCAGCGTGTCGTCTGCCTTGTCGGCCCAAGCCGCGCCGGTGGCGGCGGCTAGGATAAGCCCGGTGATGGTAGATTTCAGGACCGTGGATTTCATGGTCAACTCCCCTGTTGGTTTACGAATTCAGTTCCGTATCTTTTTGACTTGCGAAGCGTATCATATAATAATACTTGATATCGCTATACGATTAGTAAACGCAATCCGTTCGGTATACGTCAAGCCCCGGTTTGATATTTTGGGCTAACTTTCGGGGTAGGTGATTGGAAAAGAAGCAAAATACGCTCTATGTAGGGTCACTCGCCAAAGGGCTGCGCCTACTCCGCGCCTTTGATGAATCGCATACGGAATTGTCCCTTGTGGCGCTTGCAGAGCGCAGCGGGCTGGACAAAAGCGCGGTGCAACGTCTTGCAAATACGCTGCATATCGAAGGGATGCTCGACAAAGATCCGGTGACCCGGCGTTTTCGTCCGTCCCATGCGTGGCTGGAGCTGGCCTATGCCTATTACTGGTCGGATCAACTGGTCGGGCAGGCGATTCCCAAGCTGATCGACCTCAGCCAAGAGATTGGCGAAACGGTCAATCTGGCCGAACTTTCCAATGATCATATCATCTACGTTAGCCGGCTGCCCTGCCAACGGACCTACTTTGCGGCAACGGTCATCGGGCGGCGGCTGCCTGCGCTGTCAACCTCAGCGGGCCGCGCGATCATCTCGACTTTCTCGCCAGAGGATCGGGAAGAGGCGATTGAGACTTGGCCGCTTAAATCCTTTACCGCGCGCACCACTTTGGACCGCGCGACGATCCGAAAAAGCATCGATGAGGCCGTGCAGCAGGGCCATGCGATCTCCAGCGATCAAATGATCCTGTCAGAGATTGGTGTGGCCTGCCCGATCATCGGCCCCGACGGGCGTGCCTTTGCGGCGGTGCAATGCTCGGTCTCGGCCCATACGTGGACGCGTGAGCGGATCAGGGCGGAAATCCTGCCGCGCTTGCAAGACACAGCGAATGCCATCTCGCCCTCGTCGCAGGTGCACCGGCGTTAAAATGCCGGGGCGTTGCCGCCCCGGCCAATGTGCTCTTATTCCCAATTCAGCTTTTCTTCGCGTTCCCAGAACCGCAGCTTGCGGCAGGACTTGAGGAAATCTCCGGCGTTGTCGGCTGTGATCTCCGTGGTGCCCTCGTCCTTTTCAACACCGGCGGCTTTGAGCAGCGGATCGGCGGCCTTGGTCCACGCGATGAACTTGTTATGCGCAAAGGCGTCCGAGACGAAATCCTGCGAAGGCTTATTCTTGGCGATCTTGTCCGCTTTCTCCTCGCCAAATACCAATGCCACGGCATCAAAGACCACCGACGGCCCGCCGTCGATCTTTTCATCTGCCGCGCGGGTGCTGCCGTCCGACAGGGTGACCCCTTGGATATGTGGTGTCACGATGGCCACCATCGCGCCCTCTTTGGCAAAGGCTTTTTCCAAAGCTTCCACAATGGAGGCATCGGCACCTTCGGTCAGGAACATTCCCAGTTTGCGGCCCGCGAAAGTGTTTGGCGGGTTCTTCAGAATGCTCAGCGCATCAGAGGCAGGCAGATCAGTGATCGGCTTGCGCGCCGGGGTCGCGGCCTCGGGCATCTCGGTCACGCCGAGACCTTCGGCAACCTGTTTCGCCAGATCATCATGCACGTTCATAAGATGTGACAGCATCCGCAGACGAATGCGCTCTTCCTGACATTTGGACAGCTCGAACGTATAGCCCGCCGCGATGTGCTGCTGCTCAATCTTGGTTTGGCTGATATAGAACTGCCGCGCTTGGCTGTAGTGGTCGGCAAAGGTCTCTGATCGCACGCGCTGTTTGGTGCCACTGACCTCCTCCGCGTAGCTCTTGAACCCAATCTCCGGGTTTTCCCGCGGGCCGCCATCTTCGACCCAGCTGTTGGGCTCATAGTTCACCCGGCCTTTGGGATTGTGCATCGCCATATGGCCATCTTGCTGGAAATTGTGGAACGGACACTTCGGCGCGTTGATCGGGATATGGGTAAAGTTCGGCCCGCCAAGGCGTTTGATCTGCGTGTCGAGGTACGAAAAGTTCCGGCCCTGCAGCAGCGGATCGTTGGTGTGGTCAATCCCGCGCACGATGTTCTGGGTGCAGAAGGCGACCTGCTCGGTCTCGGCAAAGAAGTTGTCGACATTGGCATCCAGCGTCAGCGTCCCGATGATGCGCACCGGCACCTGCTCTTCGGGGATCAGTTTGGTCGCGTCGAGGATGTCGAACTCAAAGTTATCGGCAAACTCATCGTCAAAGACCTGAATGCCCAGATCCCACTGCGGGAAATCGCCCGCGTCGATTGCATGCCACATGTCGCGGCGGTGGAAGTCCGGGTCCGCGCCATTGATCTTGAGCGCCTCGTTCCAGACGACCGATTGCACGCCCTGTTTGGGCTTCCAGTGGAACTTGACGTAGTGAGATTTGCCCTCAGCGTTGACCAGCCGGAAGGTATGCACGCCGAAGCCTTCCATGAAACGCAAGGAGCGCGGGATCGCTCGGTCGGACATCTGCCAAACCGTCATGTGGATCGCCTCGGGCGAGAGCGAGATGAAATCCCAAAAGTTATCATGCGCCGATTGCGCCTGTGGGAAGCCCCGGTCGGGGGCGGCTTTGACGGAGTGGACAAGATCGGGGAATTTGATCGCGTCTTGGATAAAGAACACGGGGATGTTGTTGCCGACCAGATCCCAGTTGCCTTCTTGGGTGTAGAACTTGGTCGCAAAGCCACGCACGTCACGGGCCAGATCGAAGGACCCCTTGTTGCCCGCCACGGTCGAGAAGCGGGTGAATGTCGGGGTCTTTTCGCCAACGCGCTGGAAAATGTCAGCAGCGGAAAGTTCGGGGATCGCCTCGGTCAGCTCAAAGTGCCCATGCACCCCGTAGCCGCGCGCGTGAACGACGCGCTCTGGAATGCGCTCGTGGTCGAAATGGAACATTTTCTCGCGAAAAATGTGATCTTCCATCAAGACAGGGCCGCGCGTGCCCGCTTTGAGCGAGTTCTGATCATCCGCGATCGGACCGCCCTGCGCGGTCGTCATCGTCTTTTCGCGGTCCGTGGTTTGCTGGCGGGGTTCGCCGCCTTTGCCAAGTTCTTTATCTGTCATGATCTTTCTCCACAGCGCCCCCCGGAATATGATCGGGAGCATTTGTTGCAAATTCGCGGTGGGCCAACTGGCCCTTCCAGAGTGGGGCGCAATTGCTCAGCCCTACGAGAGTTCAACCGCCCGGAGGGCGGGGGGTTCCCAAGCATTCGTGACCGGGCTCTGAAACTTCTCTCCGGACCAGAATTTGGACGGGACAGTATGTGCGGTCCGGTCAAACGCGCCGTCTTGTCCGTTAAGGAAGGCAGACAGAACCGAAATGTGCGCAGGCAGATCGCGCACTGATACGCGCTCAACAGGTGGCACCTGCGGCGGCCAACAGCCCATCACGCCACGGCGCTGCTGATCGATCAAGAATGCCGCATTCGGCAAGCAGTCATCGGCCAGATAATCCGCCCCGGCCAATCTGATGCGCAAAGTATCCGCCATACCGCCGTCAGCCCGCCCGACAAGACGGCAGGAGGCTTCGATCCAGATATCGTCTGCATGTCGCACTTTTTTGCCAAACTCTCGCAACGTACGAATGATTTGGCGGTCTTCGGCGCAGGGGATCGGGGCAAAGCCACCGACGGTTTCATAGGCATCCCGGGTGAAACCAAGGCTGGCGCCGGGGGCGCCACCGTGGCTGCCGCGAAGATCAGCGCAATTCGGGGCATGGCGGGCATAAAGCTCAAGCACCAAGGCGCGGTAAGCTGTTTCATAGTCGTGCAAACTGGGGTCTAAACTGGCCAAGCATTCGGCCTCAGCGGGGTTTAGCGTGACCTTTCCGCAAACCGCATCAACGTCTTGGAGGTGATGAATGCTTTGGGCAACCCAGTCGGGGCTTACCCGACAATCGGCGTCGGTCGTTAAGATATGACGCAGATGGGGCATTTGCTCAAGCGCAAGGGCGCAGCCCCGCTGCCGCGCCGCCCCGACCCCCATCCCGGGGGCAAGAGTGATATCTAGCACGCTTAGGTCAATGTGGTGCTGCCTCGCTGTGAACTGCGCAATCGCGGCGGTGTCATCATCGGTATTATTGACCACAACCACGACCCGGACCCGTTCGTTACACTGCGGGGCGAGGGCGGTGAGACAGGCCGCGATCCGCTCCGCCTCATTTCTCGCGGGGATGATGACCGCGGTATCTTTGCAGCGCTCGAAACTCATGTGCTCGCCCCCGGCAGCGCGCGGTCTATGCGGTAGTCGTCGGTCTGGATCACGCAGGTGAAATCATGTGTGGTGAGGGTCTGTGCAAAGCCTTGCAACGCCTCCTCTCCCTCAAGTGGATTTCCTGTAGGGCCGCGCCACGTCACGCAGATGATCTCGGCTTGCGGCCACCGTGTCGCGATGTCTGTCGCCAGCTGTTCCAAGCCCGCGTGATCCAGAAAATAAAGTACCTCTGACAAGATCAGCAGATCAAAATCGCCTTCGGGCAGGGGGCCGGGGTAGAAGCCTTGAACAAAGCGGCCTTGTGGTACGGTCTGTCGCGCGGCGCGTAGCGCGGTCGCCACAGCGTCCATCCCGGTATAGCGCGCACAAATATCGATCAGATGCCGCGCCAACTGGCCGTTGCCGCACCCCAATTCAAAGGCACTGCGATAGCCACTTTGCGAAAGCGCCGCGCGGGTTACTTTGAACTTTGCCTGCTCATAAGCGCTGTGCTCAAACCCCCAAGGATCGCTGGTCTGCGCGTAGAGCCCTTGCAAGTGATCCAATCCAACGCCCATCACGGCATCCTCCAGAAAATCTCATCTTCCTGCGCGAACAGCTCGACCATAGGTTCAGGCAGGACAAAGCCCTCAGGATCATCTTGCACGACCTGACCAAGCTGACTGCGATGCGCCCGGATGGCGTTGAGCTTGGCGTCGCGGAAAGGGGAGGTGTCGAGCAGAACCGGGTCATATGGCGCGGTGTTTTGCGCAAAGTGAGGGTCGCCCCAACGGCTCCAAACGGGGTAGCTGTAGAAATGCAGGTCAGGCCGTGTGTCGCGCAAGGCATCAGCGAGTTGTGCGGTGGTCTGATGATCGCAGTGTTTATCTTCGCGCGCCGGGACAAAGATGTGGCGTATGTTTTGGGCGTCAATCACGTCGGTAAGCGACGCCAATACCTCAGACGTCGCAACTTCATGCATCCGGCTATCGGGCAGGCCAAGCCATGTCAGGTCTTCAGTATTGCCGCCCAGAATATTAAGCGCTGCAAGCAACTCCGCGCGGCGTGTTTCGGCCAAGCGGGCAGGGGGCCAATCGTGAGAACCAGGGTGGCTGGCGCTGCCATCTGTTACGCAAACCACATGCGCGCCCGCGGCCGAGAAAGCACGGGCCAGAAGGCCACCGCAGGCAAGGGTTTCGTCATCAGGATGCGGGGCCAGAACAGCAATCTTTTCCCTGCCAGAAAGGGCGTCGAGAAGGCGGGCATTCCCACTCATCCGAAGACACCCCAGACCGTTTCATGAGAGGATAAGGCGTGGCGCGCGGCGCGTTGTAGAAACGCATCCCGCGCGGCTTGGCGCAGGTAGACCGACAGATCGCGCGCCATCCGCCCGGTTTCGGAGGTTGCCGCAAAATGCCGCAAGCCAAGGCTTTGCTCCACGGCCCTAATCGCATCTTGGGCGACTTCCTCGGTATAAATCCGCGCGGCGATAGAAGTGCTGACGATGGTCTCAGGTTGCGCATCATCCACGCTGGAAAGTGCGGCGCGTTCGACCAAGGCCATCCCGGCCCAGATACGCATCAACACCTGCATAAGCCGCGCCAATTGGGCGTCGGCTTCCAAACGGTCCATCGCGCGCAGGGCTGTTGCTGCCGTGTCGATAAGGCCTGCCGCCGCTCCGGCCTGAAGGGCGGCGATCCGCCAGACCCCGCCAACAAAATGCGGCTCGTTCGGATAGTCTCCGGGCGCGCCGATCAGATGCTTTTCTTGCGCTGGCAGGCCAGAAAAATCGAACCGGCCCGACGCCGTGGCACGCATGCCCAGCATGTCCCACTGCGATGCATCCCCACGATTTGGGTCGGTAACCTCTACCAGCGCGAGCTGAACCTTGGGGCCGGAGTTGAGCGAAATAACCGCATGCGTGACGGTGCCCAAACCTGAGGCGAAAATCTTTTCACCCTGCAAGATATCTGCTTCAAACGTGGCGGCTTTGTCCCCATCGGCCCCCCAAACCCCCAAAAGGCCCCCTTGCTCAATCACCTGTTCCGCATGTCGAATTTGCGCCTTGGTGCCATACAGGCGAACGAGCCGTAGGGCATTTACATGCCCTTCCCACAACCGGCCCACGCTAAGATTGGCAGCGCCGATCTGCATCAAGGCGCGCGCGGTCCGCAGCGGCGAGGCGGCACCGTCTTCAAACATCAACCCGGCGTCACGAAGGATGTCGATGGATGCAGCGATCGGTCTTTCACCGCTTTCCTCGGCCGGGGCCGCGTCGCGCAGGGCTTGCCGGGCGGCATCGGTAAGGGCGTCAATCTGAGGGGCGGGCGGAAGGGGGTCGAAACGTGGGGCACTGTTCATGGCAGCGTCCGGATGTCGGTACAGGTTGCTACCATCAGATCAAGCGCCACGATTCACTCCCCATTTATAGAATGGGGCAGACCGCACGAACGGCGGCACTGCCCATGCAGGTGCAACCGTTCAGTTTGGTGGTTGGTTCCCGCTGGCGTCACTGTCGCGCAAATGGAGGGGCGTTTGGCGTGTCACCCTTCGGGAATATCGCCCATCACTTTGGGCACGTGATAGCCTTTTTGCACCGCGTCCCGTGCCCGCAGGCGTTGGTACCACGCGCGCACGTTTGGATACTCAGTAAGGTCGATCTGCTGCCATTCATAGCGCGAGACCCAAGGCCAGCAGGCCATATCGGCGATAGAGTATTCGCCGCAGATATGGTCACGCCCCTCCAGTTGTTTGTCCAGCACGGCGTAGAGACGTCTGACCTCAGCGCTGAACCGCTCTTCTGCATAGGCGGCTTTGCCGGGGTTAAAGTGCAAGAAATGATGTGCCTGCCCGGCCATGGGGCCAAAGCCGCCCATTTGCCACATCAGCCATTGCATCACTTCGGCCCGCGCCACCTGACCTTCGGGCAAGAAGCGGCCATGTTTCTCGGCCAGATACCACATGATCGCGCCAGATTCCATCAAGCTGACCCCGGTCTCATGGTCGACGATGGCGGGGATTTTGTTGTTGGGACTGATCTTTAGAAACTCGGGGGTGTGTTGTTCGTCTTTGCCGATGTTGATGGCATGCACGTTATAGTCGAGCCCCAGCTCTTCAAGCAGGATCGAGACCTTGCGGCCGTTTGGGGTGGTCCAAGTATAAAGGTCGATCATCGCTATTGGTCCCGTCTATGGATGCGCGCGCATTGATTTCTTGCAATGTTAAGCAGGCGCGCAAGGTTGGGTCAATGTGCAGTCCGATCCGACGCCCCGCGTGAACGCAGAAGAGAAACCCATGCATTTTGCGCTTGCACGCGAAGGGTGTAACAAGGTTCATCGGGTCAATCCGCCGCGCCATAATCCGGGAGCGTGGCCCGAAAGACGATATTGAAGGAAACCTTGACGTGAGCACGAGCCAAGCCGACGCCTTTACCGCCTACCACCGTCATGGCTTTGTCCGCGTGGCCACCTGCACGCCGCGGGTGCGCCCCGCCGATGTGGCGTTTAACCGCGATAGTCTGCTGGAGGAAATGCGCCGTGCCGACACGGCCCGCGTTGATCTGCTGGTCTGCCCCGAACTGTCGCTTTCCTCTTATGCGATTGACGATCTGCACATGCAGGACGCGCTGCTGAATGCCGTTGAAGAGGCGCTTGGTCTTCTGATTGAAGCCAGCGCGGAGATGACACCGGTGGTCTTACTCGGCGCGCCGTTGCGGCGCGAGGGGCGGCTTTATAACTGTGCCATCGCGATATCACGCGGGCAGGTGTTGGGGGTGGTGCCGAAATCCTACCTGCCGAACTACCGCGAGTTCTATGAGAAACGCTGGTTTGCCCATGGCCGTGACACCAGCGGTGAAATCACCGTGGCGGGACGTCGCGTACCCTTTGGCGATGATCTGATTTTTGAAGCGACGGATCTTCCCGGCCTGATCTTTCATGCCGAGATTTGCGAAGACCTTTGGACGCCTGCACCGCCGTCGGCTGATGCGGCCCTTGGAGGGGCGTTGATCTTGGCCAACCTTTCTGCCTCTAACATCGTGATCGGCAAGTCGTCAGACCGCCATCTGCTTTGCCGGTCGCAGTCCATGCGCGCCTTTGCGGCCTATGTCTATTCCGCCGCCGGGCCGGGCGAGAGCACGACTGATCTGGCGTGGGACGGGCAGGGGATGATCCACGAATTGGGCGATCTGCTGGCCGAATCCACCCGCTTTTCGCTAGAGCCGGAACTGACCATTGCCGATGTGGATTGCGGGCGCATTCAATCAGAGCGGATGCGAACGGGCAGTTTCCATGACGCCGCACGGCACCGCGCACCCACATTCCGCCGCGTGACCTTCACCCATCAGCCGCATTATGAAAACGCGGGCCTGCAACGCCCGCTGCGCCGTTTTCCCTATGTGCCGAACCGCGAAAGCCATCTGGATCAGGATTGTTATGAGGCGTTCAACATTCAGGTCGAAGGGCTGCGCCGCCGGTTTGAGGCAACCAAGAGCAAGACCATGGTCATCGGCATTTCTGGCGGGCTCGATTCCACCCATGCGCTGATCGTGGCGGCCAAGACCTGTGATCGCATGGGGCTGCCGCGTGACCGCATTTTGGGGTTCACCATGCCCGGCTTTGCGACTTCCGAGAGCACCAAGTCCAACGCATGGAAGCTGATGCGCGCCATAGGCATCACTGCCGATGAGATCGACATCCGCCCCGCCGCGCGGCAGATGCTAGAGGATATGAATCACCCCTTCTCGGACGGGGAGCCGGTCTATGACATCACCTTTGAAAACGTGCAGGCCGGTTTGCGCACCGATTACCTTTTCCGGTTGGCCAACCAGCGGCAGGGCTTTGTCATCGGCACCGGCGATCTGAGTGAGCTGGCGCTTGGCTGGTGTACCTATGGCGTGGGCGACCAGATGAGCCATTATGCCGTGAACACCGGCGTCCCGAAGACGCTGATCCAATATCTGATCCGATGGTCCACTCGCTCGGGCCAATTCGACGCTGAGACCGACAAGGTGCTCGACGCCATTTTGGAGACCGAGATTTCACCCGAATTGGTGCCTGCGGCCGCGGGCGAGGACATTCAAAGCACCGAGGCGATGATCGGGCCCTATGAGTTGAACGATTTCTTCCTCTTCCACACAATGCGCTATGGGCTGTCGCCGTCAAAGGTGGCTTTCCTCGCATGGCACGCTTGGAATGATATCGAACAGGGCCGCTGGCCAGATGGTTTTCCGCAGTCCAAGCGCAATGCTTACGACCTTCAAACCATCAGCCACTGGCTGGAAAAATTCCTCCATCGTTTCTTTGCCACCAGCCAGTTCAAACGTTCGGCGCTGCCGAATGGGCCAAAGGTCAGTGCCGGGGGTGCGTTGTCGCCGCGCGGCGATTGGCGGGCGCCGTCGGACAGTGTGGCGACCCCGTGGTTGGATGAGTTGCGCAGCAATGTGCCCGAAGCATGGCCCGAGGGGTAAACAGCCCTATTCCTCGCGGCTCCTACGGTTGAAACTCCAACCATGCGGAAACCGTAACACCTGCCCGCCGATAGTTAAGTCGGTAAGAGAGCACACCTTGATCGAAACCCAAGGGCGGATAGGCGCAAGGTGCATCAACGCCGCTGCCGAAGTGACAGCGGCGAGCGCGACAACTGTGCGGATATGCCCAACGCCGCTGACCAGCCGTGGTGCAACAAAAGACCTGATGCTCAGACCCGCGAACATGCCCGATATGATTAGGGTTACCGCATTAATCCCGCGCAGACGGTCAGACGCGTGCCTTGCAACCCATTGCTCCTCAGCCAAAGTTGAGGCTGAGCAGTCATATCGCCCATAAGATAGCCGTAGCGCGCGTGATAATTCTTTAATCTTAGCTTCGCCCATATTTTGTGCGGCGGATTTGCCATTTCTAGTAATCAACCCAGACGCTCTTCCACCGGGCAAGGTTCCGCGTCATAGTCGTATCAGCCAGTGGTTCCTTCGCGGAATGCCCAGCCAATGATCAAGCAGATTTGACGTGCCTTTTTCGGGGGGATGCTCAAATATGCGCCTTGTAACGCAATTTGAAAGCGCATCCTCGTGAAAGCCCTGCGCCAATTTATCGTATTCCTGCTGGTTCTCGTTGCCGGTCTTTATGTGATGTTAACCTACGTGCCTGCGTCTCGCCCCTTCGTGGCGCAGACGGGTATCCTTGATCTTTTGGGTATCGATGCGGCACCGGAAACGCCCAATGCGTCAGGTGGCGGCTGGGGCGGCGGCGGGCCATCGCTGGTCGTGACTGCCGAGGTGGGCAAAGAGACATTGGCCGACCGCATCACCGCCATTGGCGACGGGCGCGCGCGCCGGTCCGTGACCGTGCGGTCCAACGCGGTGGGGGTCATTACCGAACTCAATCTGCCCGCCGGGCAGCTGATTGAAAAAGGCGCTGTGATCGCACTGTTGGAGAATGAGGCCGAGCAGATCGCGCTGAAACAGGCCGAATTGCAGCTAGAGAATGCCCGCACCGAACAGGTCCGCGTAGAGCGATTGCAAAACACAGGCGCGGTTAGCCAAGTGCGCTTGCGCGAGACGGAACTGGCGCTGCAAAGCGCTGAACTTGCGCTCAGCCAAGCGCAGTTTGACCTTTCTCAGCGCCGCATTCTTGCGCCGATCTCTGGCTGGGTTGGGATCACTGACATCGAAAAAGGCGACCGGGTGAATGCCCAAGACGAACTCGCCACCCTGACCGACCGCAGCGAGATTTTAATTGATTTCCGCGTGCCAGAGCGGGTGGTGGGCAAATTGGCCTTGGGTAAAGAAATCATCGTCACCCCCCTTGGCATGCGCGATCTTACCCTCAAGGGCGAAGTCAGCGCCATCGACAGTGTGATTGACCGCGCCAGCCGCACTCTGTTGGTGCAAGGCCGGGTGCCGAACGAAGACGACCAATTGCGCGCAGGCATGGCGTTTTCCGTAAGCCTCACATTTGTCGGTGACGCGCTTTTGGCGATCCCGCCGTTGGCGGTGCAATGGTCCTCCGACGGTCCATTTGTCTGGGCAGTGCGCGAGGGCAAGGCGCATCAGGTCGCGGTGGAAATCGCGCAGCGCAACAGCGATTCCGTCTTGGTTCTATCGGAAGAGCTTGCCGCCACTGATGTCGTGGTGACCGAGGGCGTGCAAACCCTGCGCGAAGGCGGCGATGTACGAGAAGCCAATCAATCCGGCAGCGTGCAGTCTGACGCCGCATCCCCAGAAAAGAAATCCCTATGAGTGCAGGGGCCCCGAGCGAAGGTGCGCCGCCCCTTTCCACCGGCGGCGGGACAGCGCTTTTTGTACGGCGGCCAATCCTTGCCTTCGTGTTGAACGCGCTGATCGTGCTGGCAGGCATTGCCGCGCTCTTTGGGGCGGAAATTCGCGAACTGCCAAATGTCGATCGGCCCGTTGTAACTGTCACCACGACCTTCTCGGGTGCCTCCCCTGAATCTGTCGACCAAGAGCTGACGGGACGGATCGAAGGCGCTGTTGGCCGTGTCTCTGGCGTGCGGGCAATCTCGTCCAACTCACGTTTTGGACGCAGTCGGGTCACGCTTGAGTTCAATGACAGCACTGATATCGACGTGGCTGCCACCGATGTCCGTGACGCTGTCGCGCGGATTTTAAACCAACTGCCCGACGGCGCCGAGCAGCCGCAGATCGTCAAAGCCGACGCCAATGCCCAGCCGGTGATGCGGATCGCCGTGACCTCCATGGGCCGCTCACCCGAAGAGCTGACCAAACTTGTGCAGGACCGCATCGAAGATCGGCTGATCTCGGTCAACGGGGTCGCGGACTTGCAGATTTACGGCGACCGTGAACCATTTTTTCGGGTCGATATTGATCAGTTGGAACTGGCCAGCCGTGGCCTAACCTTGGGGGACATCCAACGCGCCTTGGCCGATGTCGCCTATGATGCCCCTGCGGGCGATCTTGCGGGGGACCGCCAGTCGATCAATGTGCGCACAACCGCCAGCGTCGCCACCACGCAGGCATTTGAAGCGATGGAGATCAAGGAGAATGTCCGGCTCGGCGATGTCGCTCAGGTGACGCTCGGCCCCGCCAAGGGCGAGACGATCTTACGCGCGAATGGGCAATTGGGGTTGGGCATCGGGATTATCCGGCAGGCGACCTCAAACACTTTGGAAATTTCAAACGACGTGCGCGCCGTGGTGGCAGAATTGAATGGCACGCTGCCCGAAGATGTGCGGATCTTTGTCACCTCTGACGACGCGACCTTTATCTCGGGCTCGATCCGCGAAGTGCTCTCGACGCTGGCCTTTGCTGTGGGCATCGTCGTTGCGGTGATTTTCATCTTTTTGCGCGATTTCCGCGCCACGCTGATCCCGGCGCTGACCCTGCCCGTGGCCCTGATCGGCACATTGGCGGCGATCTATCTGGTTGGTTTTTCGATCAATATCCTGACACTGCTCGCCTTGGTTTTGGCCACGGGCATGGTGGTGGATGACGCGATTGTCGTCTTGGAAAACATCGTGCGACAGCGTGCGGCGGGCATGGGGCCACGGGCAGCAGCGGTGCTGGGCACGTCGCAGGTTTTCTTTGCCGTTGTCACCACCACCGCGACGCTGGCGGCAGTTTTCATCCCGCTGTCGTTCCTGCCCGGCCAAGCGGGCGGGTTGTTCCGAGAGTTCGGCTTTACCCTCGCGATCGCGGTGATGTTGTCTTCTGTCGTGGCACTCAGCCTTTGCCCCGTTTTGGCCAGCCGTTTGCTCACCCGGCCTGCAGCGGAAAATCCGCGCGGTCCTGTGGTGGCGCTTGGCAACGGGCTGTTCCGGCTCTACGCCGCGACGCTTCGCTGGGCACTGGCAATGCCCTATGTTGTGGTGCTGATTGCCGCCTTTGTGGCGCTGACGGCAGTGCTGGTTTCTGGCGAAATCCGCCAAGAGCTGACCCCGCGCGAAGACCGCGCCGTGGCCCTGCTTAGCGTGACGGCCCCGCAGGGAGTATCGCTTGAGTATACCCAAAGCAAAATGCGCGAGATCGAAGACCTGATAACCCCGCTTCAAGAAGCCGGGGAGGTGACGAACATCTTCTCCATCACCGGGTTTGGCGCGGACAACCGGGGCTTCATGGTGTTCACCCTCGCCGGATGGGAAGACCGCGCACGCAGCCAAGATGAGATCGTCGGCGAAATAAATGGCAAGCTGCGTGGCATCGTTGGCGTGCGGGCCTTTGCGATCCAGCCCAACTCTCTGGGCATTCGCGGCGCGGGGCGGGGGCTGTCTTTTGCGATCACTGGCAACAACTATGAGCAACTCTCGGAAGTCGCTCAGGCGATGGTTGACCGACTGAGCACGAACCCCGCGATGGGCCAAGTGCGGCTGGAGTATGAGCGCACGCAGCCGCAGCTTTTCGTGCAGATTGACCGGACGCTGGCGGCAGATTTGGGCGTTGATATCACAGGCTTGGGCCAAGCCTTGCAAGCCATGCTCGACGGGCGCGAGGTGGCATCGGTCTTTATCGACGACACCAGCTACGGCGTGCAGATGCTGTCGACCTCAGACCCGGTGAACGACCCGCGCGACCTTGAGAATGTCTTTGTCCAATCGGGCAACGGGCAGATGATTTCACTGGCGAGTTTCGTCACCCTCGAAGAACGCGCCGTCGCACCTGAGCTGGACCGCGAAGGTCAGAACCGTTCGGTCGAGGTTTCTGCCGGGCTGACGCCGGGTCTGTCGCTTGGGGACGCGTTGGTGGAAGTGCGCGCCATCGGCGATGAGGTGCTTGGCGATGAAAACCTGATCGTGCCCTTGGCCGAAGCCGCCGCATTGGATCAAACCAGTTCGGGGCTTTTTGTAACCTTCGGCTTTGCGATCCTCGTGGTTTTCCTCGTCCTTGCTGCGCAGTTTGAGAGTTTCGTCTCGGCCGTTGTGGTGATGGCGACGGTGCCCTTGGGGCTGGCTTGTGCGATATTCGCGCTGTTGATGACGGGGCAAAGCCTGAACGTCTATAGCCAGATCGGTCTGGTTATGTTGATCGGAATCATGGCCAAGAATGGCATTCTTATCGTAGAGTTTGCCAATCAGCTACGCGATCAAGGGGCGGATATTCATGAGGCGATCTTTGGCGCATCTACGATCCGCCTGCGTCCCGTGATGATGACGATGACCTCAACCGTGCTGGGGGGCGTGCCGCTTATCTTGTCTTCGGGCGCGGGGGCAGAGGCGCGCGAGGCGCTTGGTTGGGTGATTGTGGGGGGCTTGGGGATGGCCACGCTATCCACGCTTTATCTCACCCCGGTTGCCTATTTCCTTCTGGCCCGGTTCACCACACCCAAAGCGGCGGAAGAAGCCCGGCTGCAGCGCGAACTCTCTGAGGCGCAGGTGGTCTGAGCGGCCTGTCTGCGCGATATTTCGTGACCTATGCAACTTCGGCCAGTGGTGGGCGTTTAGCCATGTAGTACCAAAGCGAAAGGGACATGACGTGCGCAGCGATCTAAGTTTGGCAACACCCAGCAACGAGTCCCCCGCCGACGGGGCAAACAGCCCAAGCCTTTTCACCGACAGCACAATCTGGCGTGTGGTGCGGGCCGACCGCTTTGGCCTGATCGTCGACGCTGCGGATTACTTTCGGATTTTGCGCGAAATTTTTCTGGGTGCCCGTCAGCAGCTCATGCTTGTTGGCTGGGATTTTGATTTTGAACTGGAAATGCTGCCGGGCGAAAGTGACGATGACGGCAACGCCCCTGACGGCTATCCCAATCAGCTTGGGGCTTTTGTCGAAGCGGTGGTTGAACGGACGCCCGAGTTGCATGTCTATCTGTTAAAATGGAACGGGGCTGTGCTCGCGGCGCCCGGACGGTTGGTCCCCTCGCTTGCTCTCAGCCTGTTCGGCGGGGACCGCATTCATTTTGCTTTGGATGGGCATCACCCTTTCGGTGCCTGTCATCATCAAAAGATCGTCGTGGCAGACGATGCTTTGGCCTTTTGTGGCGGCATCGACGCGACGGAAGACCGCTGGGACACCCCAGACCACCTGCCGGGTGACCCGCGCCGGGTGCGCAAGGATGGCACGCCGTCTGATCCTTGGCACGATGCAACCTCAGCCATATCTGGCCCCGCTGCCGCAGCCTTTGGTGAACTTTCCCGCCGCCGCTGGCTGCGGGCCACGGGCGATGAGATTGAAGGGCCGTCGAATGCGCTTGAGTTCGAATGGCCCGATCTTCTGCCAATAGATGCCGAAGACGTTGACGTGGGCATCGCGCGCACCGAACCGCCTTTTGACGAAGAGCCTCTGATCAATGAGATCGAACAGCTCTATCTTGCAGGGATAAAGTCCGCGCGGAAGTATATTTATATTGAATCACAGTATCTTGCCGCTGAATCGGTTTGCGATGCGCTAAAGGAGCGTTTGGTTGAAAAAGACGGACCGGAGATTGCTATCATCAACCCGCGCAACGCGGAATCACAGTTAGAAGACGATGCGATGCACGTCTTGCGTGAGCGGCTGGTCGAAGAGTTAAAGCGCGCAGATCATCAAAACCGTTTTCGCATCTATTTCCCGGTCACTGATGAGGATGAGCCTATCTATGTCCACGCGAAGATCATGATTATCGACGATCATTTGCTGCGGCTTGGGTCTAGCAACCTTAACAACCGCTCTATGGGGTTCGACACGGAATGCGACGTCGCGATTGAGCAGCCCGCTGAGGTCATTGAAGGGTTCAGGAACAGGTTGCTTGCAGAGCACTTGGGCCAAACGGTTGAGCGTGTGGTCGAGGTTATGACGCGCACGGGATCGATGATCGGCACGATCGAAACCCTTAATAGCGAAAAGGGCCGGGGGCTGCGTGCGGTTTTTCGGGGCAGTGAGACTGTGGTCGGTGGCTTTCTGGCCAACACCCGCTTGCTCGACCCACGCTACCACCCCGGAGAGAACACCTCCACCGGGCGCGGCATCCGCCCGCGTCATTTGGGGCTGATCGCAGGCGGGCTGGGTGCTGCGTGGTTGGCATGGCGCAAATGGGGGCGGCGCGACTAGCCGCACCATTCGCCTTAAGGTGTGACCGCGATCGTGCGCGTATTCTCGAAACCAGTTCCACTCATCGCGGGGTCTATCTGTTCTGCAGGCGCAGATAAGATCCGGCGTGATACGTCGGCGATGAACGCGATTGCAAAGAGCGCCGCTGTTCCGAGTGCCGGCAGAACCCAAACCATCCAAACTGCATCTGGTTGTGCCAACATCAACGTCTGACAGACCAGCGCCAGAACCGTACCGCTGGCAAAGATTAGCAGCCCGTGTTGGCCAATCAGCCGGAACGGGCTAGCCGCCCGATGTCCGGCCAGTCGGGTCACGCTTGGCAGTTGGGACAGAAAATATCCTAATGCCAGAATATGGACGAACCGGGGCGCAGAGAGATAGGTTTTGTCATGCGACGTGAGGTTAAAGGGCACGCCAGCCTCTCTCAGGTTGTGCATCTGAAGGTTCAGATATTTACCCAACCCCGGCACGTATTTCCACGCGAGGACCCCAAGCAGCACTGCGATCGACAGGCCAAAAAGGACTCTGGATGCGGGAAAGAAGCGATGCCCCTGGCGCTGACTTAGCCCGACCAACAGCCCGCAAACAAAAATTGCCTGCCATGCGAAGGGATTGAAAAACCAGCCGCCGGGATTGGGATAGTTCGGCAGGTTAAGACGGAAAACGCCAGTAAACAGCCAAAGGGTAAGCGACAGGGTGAGCAGTATCCGGGGCCAGCGCAGCCCAAGGATGATTGCCGCCGGAGCGCAGATCAGCAAGACCGAATAGGCCGGTAGAATGTTCACATAGCCGAACTGATGCGTCAAAAGCGGGATGCCGATCAATGCTTGGGTCGGGTTTTGAAACACTTGCCGCATGTTGATATTGGTCAGGAATTCGGCCTGCGCGGTGATCTGAAACGCTCCTGCAAAGATGGCCAAAGCAATGGCAGACAACGCTATTTGCACAAGGTAAAGGGACCAAGCGCGCTTCCACAGCGGCGCGACCGCACGCCAAAGGCCGTGGCGCAAGCGGTCTCTTTCGATAAACCGGGGGGTATAGGCCAATCCCGCCGCAATGCCGGACATCAGGAAAAACGCCTCGGCAGCATCGGCAAACCCTAGGTTGCGGATGGTTAAATACTCGTAAGGATTGCCCGGCACGTGATTGATAAAGATCATGATCAGCGCAAGGCCGCGAAACACGTCTATGCGCGGGTCGCGGGGGGCTTTGCCGATACGAGCAGAGCCCGCAGATACCGCCGCGGAGGACAGGCCGACGTTATGCTGTTGCATGGATCAGGTCAGTCGATGTGAGGTTGTTCATCAGGTGCTCATCATTCCAAGTCAGCCGCCAGACATCGCAAATGCTGTCGTATTGCGCGATGATATCAAGCGGGTTTGCATCCTCTGGCACGGCGAAACTCTGGCTTGAGGGGCGCGAAGACCAAGCAATAAGGAATGGCGCAAACACCATCGGGACTGCCACCGGCAGCAACCAGACCGTCAGGTCCGGCGCGAGCCATTGCACCGCTGCGAGGATCACAGCCCCGATCAAAACGATCCAATTGCCCGCCGCCCAGCCGTCACGCAGGCTCAGCCGACCTTCGTTGCGCTGATTTGCAGGCCAGCCGCCGTCTTGGCCCGATAGAACCTGTAGGACCGACCGGCTGTGATAGAGCAACATCAACGGGGCCAAGAGGGTCGTCAGGATGACTTCACTCAAAACAGACAGCGCCATGCGCAGGCTGTGACCAAAGTCGCGCGCCCGACCAAAAAGGGTCGCGTGGAGCAGGATCAGCATCTTTGGAACCACCAAAAGTCCCAACACGCCCAAAGCCAACAGCGTGATCTCACGGGTGCTGGTATCGGGAAAAACGGGAAAAAGTTGATACGGTCCGGGAAAGTATTCTGGCGGCGGCGCATAAAGAGTACTGATCGCTGACGTGACCAAAAACGCGGCCCAAAGTAGGGAAACCACATAAGCGGTTACATTTTGCAGGAACACAAACCGGCTCCACCCCGCCAGACCGGGGGCAAATATCAACCGCGCATGTTGCAGGTTGCCTTGGCACCAGCGGCGCTCTCGACGTGCGAAAGAAAGGACATTTTCCGGGCCCTCTTCGAAGGAACCGCTCAAGGTTTCGTCGACCTCAACCTTCCATCCTGCGCGGGCCAGCAAAGCGGCTTCGACGTAGTCGTGGCTTAGGATATGGCCGCCCAAAGGGGGCGGACCGGAAAGTTCGGGCAGGCCGCAGCTTGCGGCGAAAGCGTTGACCCGAATGATCGCGTTGTGACCCCAAAATGGGCCGGTCGGGCCTTGCATGCGGGCGAGGCCACGGGTGAAAATCGGGCCGTGAAACCAAGAGGCAAACTGCAAAGCACGGCCAAAAAACGACCGTGCGCCAATAATCTTGGGCAGGGTTTGCAATAGCCCCAGTTGCGGGTCGGACTGCATCCGGGCAATCATCGCGCGGATCGTGCTGCCTTCCATCAAACTGTCTGCGTCAAGGATCACGGCCAGTTCATAAGCCCCACCAGAGGTGCGGATGAACTCTTCGATATTGCCTGCCTTGCGGCCAGTGTTATCGCGCCGCCTGCGGTAAAAGATGCGCCCCGCGCCGTTCGTCTCGCGCAGCAAACGTGCAAAGGCGAACTGCTCTTTCCCGGCCAAAATTTCGTCGCGGGTATCAGACAGAACGACGAAATCAGCGGTGACACCGGCCTGTGTGACAGAGCGGTCGATCGCGGCGATGCGGGCGAATGTGGTCAGCGGGTCTTCGTTGCAGATGGGCACCGCTACCACGGTGCGGGGCTGCGGCGCGCGAAGTTCTGGGCGCGCTGCGTCCGATCTGCCGCCGAACAACCCGATCAGCGCAAGCGAGGCCCCCCACGCCAGCCAAGCTGTCGTAGCAAAGACAAGCACGGCGCGGATGCCATCCCAACCACTGAAACCATCCCGCGCGGCCGCCTCTGCCAAAAGCGTCGAGGCGATGACTGCGCATCCAAGCGAAACGGTCACGGCAAGCGCCCGTGCGAAGCGCGTTCGGGTGTCCGCTGCAAGCTGCGTCTGCTGGCGTGTCATTGGTGTCAGGCCTTACGGCGCAGCAAAAGGGCCCGCGTCAATTCAACAAGTCCGGCCCGATGTGGACGTCGTTCCAAGGTCTGTCTGGGCATCAACAGTGGCGCCGCCGGCGGCATCCAGTTTTCCACCTCTGTCGTCATTGCCGAATAAGGGGGTTCCCCCTCGTTAAAGCTTACGCGTTGATCCATTGGTACACCCATGTCTCTGTAAGATTGCGGTCATATCCCGATAGAACTGCCTTGATTTCGACGATGGCGTCGGGCTCTGCGCGCAATTCCAGTACAAGCCGCCATTCATTTCTGCCGGCGACCCGGCTTAGGATTGCCTCAACAATTTCGCCGTTCTGCGCGCTTGCAACCGGTTCTAATTCAGCGTCGCTCGGCATATCGCTGAGCTGACCCCCGGCAAAGTCGATGACGAATTTGCGCGTTTCGGTATCTGCCTTGACACCCGCAACCCCGCCATGGCCCGAGCGCAGCCTTACCACACGACCAAGGGTTTTCGGTGTCGCGCCCGGCGGGTTGATCCCCCAGTGCATACGGTAGCTATAGGCCAATTCATCCCCGGCGCGTGTTTCGCCTTCGGGGATCCAATAGGCGACGATATTGTCGTTGCCTTCCAGATCCGACGGTATCTCAACCAGTCGAACCGTGCCCTTGCCCCAATCGCCCATCGGCTCAATCATCAGCGACGGTCGGCGCTCGTAATGGGCCTGTGCATCGAGGTAATGTTCAAAATCCCGGTTGCGCTGAACCAGTCCGAAAGAACGTGGGTTCTCAGCTCCGAAATAGGAACTGGCAAGGCGTGGTGGATTGTTGAGCGGTCGGCACAGGGCCGCGTCTTTACCCGCATTCAGCACCAAAGCTTCGCTGTCATGGACCGAGGGGCGGAAATCGTCAAATGCCCCTTTGTCCGCACCATTATGTAAGAACATCGAGGTGAGTGGCGCGATGCCGAGTTGCTTGATGTCTTTGCGCAGGAAAAGACGCATCGTCACGTCGACCGAAGTCGTCTCTCCCGGTGTGACGGCAAACTGATACGCACCGGTCACAGACGGGCTATCAAGAGCGGCGTAGATCATCACGGTGGTATCGCCGGGTTCCGGACGGCGCAGCCAAACCTCGCTGAACCGGGGGAATTCTTCGCCTTCGGGTAGTCCGGTGTTCACTGCAAGCCCGCGTGCGCTCAGACCGTAGAGCGTATCTTTCCCAAGAGCGCGGAAATAGCTGGCGCCTTGAAATACGATCAACTCATCGAAGATATCGGCGCGGTTAATCGGCGTGTGAAGACGGAAACCAGCAACGCCCGGCATTTCAGCATTGGGCGGAATCGACTTGGCCAAGGCATCGTCGTCATATTCAAAATCAGCCGTGGTAAAGCCCATAGGCGCAACCCTATCGCCTTGGACTTCATTGATTTTAACCGCCTCTTTGAACAGCCAGCCGGGATGGAAAGCCTGCACCCTAAAGCCAACGCCTTTTTCCTGCCAGCGGGCCTGTTCAGGGCGGAAGCGAATGCGCTGGTAAGCGTCGTAATCAAGGTCTGCAAGGAACCCCTCGACCGGCTCAGCGGCCGCATAGCGCGACTGCGCCAGCTCACGCATCTTGTTTACAAGATTATCGAAGGTGAAGGACGCTGCAGCAACCTCCTGCGCGTGACTGCGTAGCGGCATAAGTGCTGAGGCAAAGGACACGGCTGAGAGCGTCAAAAACTGGCGCCTCTCCAAGCGAGCCGCTTTCAATCCTTCAGATCGTGTAGTGTTAGAAATCGACAATATAATACTCCGGGAGACACGTTATGAGTGTGCAATTTTGTGCCCTATCTAATCGTTTCGGCACCGCTGAAAACTTGAATCTCAATATTTCAGCGAAATGCTGCACAGCAGCGCGGGAAACCGCCGATCGGTCTTATGTTCTTCGCTGTTTGCCCAAAATTTCGCCCTGATTTCCGTAGGATCGCCGCTCTTTTGTGAAACTCGGCGACAGCTTTGGCGCAAGTCCGCAGGCGATTATCCGGCCTTCGGCCAGACCAACCGCTCCGCCAGGCCCGTTTTACCGAAACGCAGGCCCGTGCGCCCAAACGGTCATCGAATAGCGGGTGCCGTGTGTGACAGGTGTGACCTGATGCAGCGTGAAACTTGGGAAGATACTCACGCAGCCCTGTGTGCGATTGGCGCTTAGCGTATGCGCACCGGGCATAACTTCCAGATCACCGCCCTGATAGCTGTCGCCATCGCTCAATTGCAGCACGAGCGTCAGCTTGCGTTTTCCCGCCGCGGGGCCGCTTCCGATGTCGGAATGCCAGACGAAATGCCCGCTGTCTGACGCCTTGTAGATCGCGACCTGTGGGCTTTCTGCAAATTCGATCAGATCGAACTCAAAATGCGCACGGTTGGCTGTGCGCACCAGATCGATCAGGCGCTCCATCACCCATTCCATGCCTTCCACTTCGTCAGTCCAAACGAGCTGGGATTTGCGCAGGTTGTGATCCCGGTTGCGGCCCACCAACAACGCTTCGTCTGTGGGCACGTCAGAGATCCGTTTGATGATGGCCTCGCATTCGCTTTTGCTAAATGCAGCCGGCATTGCGTGTAGTGCAAGCATTCCTTCGGTCCTTTGGAAATGAGCCTGCTTCGGAGTGCGCGCATGCTGCGGCGAATCTCTTTGTCGAAGGTGGCTCGGTAATTTCCCTTAGCATGAAATCTGAACCGGAACGCTAGTGTACATTTGCGCTTCTTGCGCTTTCTTTTTGGTGGGTACAGCGGCCACGTCCAACCTGCGCGAGATCGGTCTGGACGTGGCAGATTTAATTATACCGCATCAAGCCCTTGGGCCAGCAGGTGCTTTAGTCCGCTCATTTCTGCGTCAGTCAATGGAATACCATTGGCGCGCGTCTCTGCCCGCGCTTTGAAGCGACGTTGCGAGGGCAGGCGTGCGCCCTGGCTGAGAATGGCGGAAAAGAGCGTTTCGGCCCGGGCAAAAGGATCTCCGGGGCGGTCAGCGGCAAACTTCACCGGATCGAATGCGATGATCAGCTCGCCATGAGCAGGCGCAAGAGAAAGTGAGCCCAGGGCGTCGCGTGCCTCCGGGCTGGTCAGATCCCCGATCATCACCCCCGCAAGCAGTTCAATCATCGTCGAGATGGCCGAGCCTTTGTGACCGCCGAACGGCAGCATCGCCCCCGCAAGGGCAGCTTCGGGATCGGTCGTAGGCGTGCCGTCGGGGGCAATGGCCCAGCCTTCGGGCAGGGGTGTGCCAGCGCGGCGATGCAGTTCGATCTCTCCACGCGCGGCGACGCTGGTGGCAAAGTCAAAGACGTAAGGATCGCCGCCCATACGCGGCCAGCCAAACGCGAAAGGGTTCGTCCCCATTAGCGGATCGGTGCCGCCCGAAGGGGCAACGCTGGCATAGCTGGGGCACATGGCCATGGCGGCAAGGCCCATGTCCGTCAGTGCCTCGATCTCGGGCCAAAGGGCGGCGAAATGGGTGCAATCGTTGATCACCATCGCGGCAATCCCGGTGGCGCGGCAGCGTTCGGCCAGTACCGGCACGCCCGCTTCAAATGCAGCGTTGGAGAAACCGCCGCCCGCGTTTACCCGCACGATGGCGCTTTCGTCTTGCACCACCTGAGGCACAGCATCGGGGACCACCTTGCCCGCCTTGATCGTGCGCAGGCACCCTTCGATCCGGTAGATGCCATGGGATTTGCAAGCATCGCCTTCGCCTGCCACGATCACCCGCGCCAAGGCAGACGCGTTAAGCGGCGATAAACCCGCGCCTTCGAAAATCCGGATGACAATTCCATTAAGTTCGTCGTGGGACAGGGTTGCATCGCTCATTTGGATCCTCGCACAGCTTGGGTTGCAATCATGCATACATCATGTATGCAGTTACGCAAAGACGCAAGCTGACACCGGGCCACTGCCCGCATGAAAGGATAGACGATGGCCTTTACCCCCCATGGCAAACACCTGATCGCCGGCGAATGGATCGCCACCGACGCGCGCTTTAGCTCCAGCCCCGCGCATGGAAACGCACATGAATTTTCGGTTGGCACGGTGGAACTGGTCGACCAAGCCTGCCAAGCCGCCGAAGTGGCCTTCTGGGATTATGGCTACTCCAGCCGGGCTGCTCGCGCGAAATTTCTGAACGCCATCGCCGATGAGATCGACTCACGCGGGCCCCAGATCACCGAGATCGGCAGCCAAGAAAGCGGCCTGCCCGAAGCGCGCCTAGAGGGGGAGCGGGGCCGTACCGTGGGCCAACTGCGCCTCTTCGCCGCGCATATCGAAAAGGGCGAATACCTCGACCGGCGTTTTGACGCAGCGATGCCCGAGCGTCAGCCCGCGCCGCGCCCCGCGATCACCATGGTGCAACGCCCCATCGGCCCTGTTGCTGTCTTTGGCGCATCGAACTTCCCGCTGGCATTTTCGGTCGCGGGTGGCGACACGGCGGCGGCGCTGGCGGCAGGCTGTCCCGTTGTGGTGAAAGGTCACTCCGCGCATCCCGGCACTGGTGAGATCGTGGCCGAAGCGATCCATGCGGCGGTTGAAAGCTGCGGCATGCCGCGCGGTGTGTTCTCGTTGATCCAAGGCGGCAACCGCGCCGTTGGTCAAGCCGTTGTGCAGCATCCGCTGATCAAGGCCGTGGGTTTTACCGGCTCTCTTGCCGGGGGCCGGGCGCTCTTTGATCTTTGCGCCGCGCGGCCAGAGCCAATTCCGTTCTTTGGGGAGTTGGGGTCGGTGAATCCGATGTTCATGCTGCCCGCCGCGATAGACGCACGGGGCGAAGAGCTTGGCAAAGGTTGGGCCGCGTCGCTGACCATGGGCGCGGGTCAATTTTGCACCAATCCTGGCATTGCCGTGGTGATCGACGGTGCGGGCGCCGACAGTTTCGTGAAGTGTGCTGGCGCCGCGTTGGAGGGTATGCCCGAGCAGGTCATGCTAACCGACGGCATCGCGCAGGCCTTCTGTTCGGGCCGCGACAAGTTCAAAGCCGAGCAAAGCCTGCGACAAGTGCATGTGGCCGAGAGCACAGGCCGCAACGCCGCCCCGGCGCTGTTCGAAACCACGGGCGCAGAGTTCAAAGCCAACCTGGCGCTGCATGAAGAAGTCTTTGGCCCGCTCGGGTTGGTGGTGCGGGTTGCCTCGTTGGACGAGATGCGTGCCCTCGCGGCTGAGTTGGACGGTCAGTTGACAATCACGCTGCACATGGACGACGCCGATGTTGACGCTGCGCGTAGCTTGATGCCGGTGCTAGAGCGCAAGGCGGGTCGCGTATTGGCAAACGGTTTCCCGACGGGTGTTGAAGTGGTGGATTCCATGGTGCACGGCGGGCCATACCCGGCCAGCACCAACTTCGGCGCGACCAGTGTCGGCACCCTGTCGATCCGGCGCTTCTTGCGTCCGGTTTCCTATCAGAACCTGCCTGACGCCCTCCTGCCCGAAGACGCGGTGGAATAATCAGAGGCAACGAAAGCCGGGCAGCGCGCCCGGCTTTTTCATCTCTGTCCGAATAGGGGGCCGGCGCGATCTGCTGCACGGCGCCAAACGATCACGTTGGCAGCTCGATTTTCGCAAAATCTGTCGACATGCGAAATAAAAAACAAAAATACATATTGTATTTTAGATGAGGACATTGTTCCTTCATACCACCCCGTACCCCGCCCAGTGAGAGTCGGGGGCGACCAACCCAAAAGGGAGATAGCTATGAATTTTACGCAACTCGCCGGAAGCCTTGTGGCCGCCACCGTGATCGGGTCCGCCGCTCAGGCCGACAAACTGGACGACATCATTTCCTCGGGCACGCTGCGCTGCGCCGTGGTGCTGGACTTCCCGCCCATGGGCTCGCGCGATGACACGAACACGCCCGTCGGCTTTGACGTGGATTACTGCAACGATCTGGCTGCCGCCCTTGGTGTCGACGCTGAGATCGTTGAGACGCCTTTCCCTGACCGTATCCCCGCGCTGGTTTCTGGCCGCGCGGATGTGGGCGTTGCCTCCACCTCCGACACGCTGGAGCGGGCCAAGACCGTTGGTTTCTCCGTCCCGTATTTCGCCTTCACCAACGTTGTGCTGACACGCGAAGACGCGGGCGTCGACAGCTTTGAAAGCCTTAAGGGCAAGACCGTCGGCTCCGTCGCGGGCACGTTTGAGGCCATCGCGCTGGAAGAGCAGATTGACGCATGGGACGACGGCAGCTTCCGCTCCTACCAGAGCCAAGCTGACGTGTTCCTCTCCCTGTCCCAAGGCCAGATCGACGCGACCGTCGTGACCTCCACCGTGGCGTCTTCCATCGTCAACGGCGGCAAGTTCGAAGGTCTGACCATCGCGGGCGACGCGCCCTTTGACGTCGACTACGTCGGCCTGATCGGCCTGCGTCAGGAGTACGGTCTGCTGAACTATCTCGACCTCTTCGTGAACCAGCAGGTGCGTTCGGGTCGCTATCAGGAACTGTTCGACAAATGGGTCGGTGGCGACGCGCCTGACCTGACCATCGCCAAAGCCTATCGTTGATGGATGCGGGGGCCGCGCGCTGTGGCCCCCACTGCCGATAACCGCTGATCGGAGCACATGATGGGCAACTACACCTTTCAATGGCGACAGGCCTTTCGCGCATTCCCAGAAATGCTGGAAGGCGCGCTGGTTACGCTACAGATATCAATCCTGTCGATGTTGATCGGCGTGACCATTGCCGTGCTGCTGGCCGTGGCGCGGGATTCCAAAACACGCTGGCTGCGCGCGCCTGCGACCGTATGGGTCGAAGTGGCACGCAACACACCCGCACTTTTTCAGATCTACATGGCGCATTTCGGGCTTGGGTCTTTCGGGATATACCTCAGCCCCTATGCCGCGTTGCTGGCTGGGATCGCGTTTAACAATGCGGGCTACCTGTGCGAGACGTTCCGCGGCGCGATGCGGGCCATTCCGGACACGCAGCTGCGCGCCGGGCGGTCACTGGGCATGGGGCAAGCCAAGGCGTTTCGCCTGATCATCGTGCCGCAGATGTTCCGCATCTCGTTCCTGCCGACCACGAACCAGATGATCTGGGCGATTTTGATGACCTCTTTGGGCGTCACGGTGGGGCTGAATTCGGACCTCGCGGGGGTCACACAAGACCTCAATGCGCGCAGCTTCCGAACCTTTGAATTCTTCGCATTGGCGGCGGTGATCTACTACGTGATCGCCAAAGCCGTGATGCTCGGCGCACGGCTCTTGGCCGCCCGCCTGTTTCGCTACTGAAGGAAGAGAATAGATGTTTGATACGGCTCTGACCTTCAACGACCTGATGTTCATGCTCAAAGGCGCGGGCATGACGCTATCGGTCACCGCCTTTGCGGTGGTGGGCGGTACGCTGCTGGGGCTCTTCTTCGGGGTGCTGCGTAGCCAGATCAGCCCTTGGGCTGCGCTGCCGCTGACCTTTGTGCTGGATATCTTCCGCTCGGTTCCGCTGCTGATCCAGTTGATCCTTGCCAACGCTTTTCAGGCCATCGCGGGCTGGGGGATTTCGCCCTTCGTGACCTCCTGCATCGTGTTGGCGCTTTATACCTCGGCCTATTGCACTGAGATCGTGCGCGGCGCGATTGAGGCGGTGCCTTCGGTCACCCGCCGTGCGGCCCGTTCGCTCGGCATGACATGGGGCCAAGACCTCACGCAGATCGTCTTTCCCATGGCGCTGCGGGTGGGCCTTCCCAGCTGGATCGGCCTCACGCTCGGTGTGATGAAAGACAGCGCGCTGGTGATGTGGCTTGGCATCATCGAATTGCTGCGGTCGTCGCAAATTCTGGTGACACGCCTGCAAGAGCCGATGTTCATCCTGCTCGTGACGGGTGCGATCTATTTCGCGCTCAGTTTCCCCATTGCCCGGCTTGGCAGCCGCTTGGAAAAAAGGTGGCAAGAAAATGATTGAGATTGAAAACGTCCATAAATCCTTCGGCGCACTTCAGGTGCTCAAGGGCATCGACCTGACCGTGCAAAAAGGCGAGGTCGTCTCGGTGATCGGCGGCTCGGGCTCGGGTAAATCGACGCTGCTGACCTGCATCAACGGGTTGGAGCCGATCGACAAAGGCCGCATCGTGGTCGACGGCACCGAGGTCCACGCCCGCGACACCGATCTGAACAAGCTGCGCCGTAAAATCGGCATCGTGTTCCAGCAATTCAACGCCTTCCCGCATTTGACGGTGCTGGAAAACGTCACGCTCGCCCCGCGCAAAGTAAAGGGCATGGGCCGCAAGGAAGCCGAAGAGATCGCTGTCCAGCAACTCTCGCACGTCGGTCTGGCCGACAAGCTGGGCGTCTACCCCAGCCGACTGTCGGGCGGGCAGCAACAGCGGATGGCGATTGCGCGTGCATTGGCGATGTCGCCCGATTACATTCTCTTTGACGAGGTGACCTCGGCGCTCGACCCGCAGCTGGTGGGCGAGGTGCTTGATACGCTTAAATTGCTGGCAGATGAGGGGATGACGATGATCTGTGTCACCCACGAGATGAGTTTCGCACGCGATGTGTCGGACCGGGTGGCGTTCTTTCACAAGGGCGTCATGGCCGAGATCGGCGCGCCGGATCAGATCTTTGGCGATCCGCAGCAAGAAGAGACCCGTCAATTTCTGTCGAGCGTCCGGTAATGAGCCAATCCCCGGTGACGGTTGTCGGCGCTGGCGTGGTGGGCCTGACCACCGCGCTGGCGCTTCAGGCGCGCGGGTTGACCGTGCGGGTGATTGACCGTGAAGGCCCGGCAGCGGGCGCGTCGGCGGGCAACGCGGGTGCCTTTGCATTCACCGAGATCCTGCCGCTCGCCTCACCCCGGATGATCCGGCAGGCCCCGAAGTGGCTACTGGATCCGCTGGGGCCGCTTTCCGTGCCGCCGCGCTATGCCGCAAATATCGCGCCGTGGATGTGGCGCTTTTGGAAGGCGAGCTGGCCCGCACAGGTGCGCGCCTCGACCGTGGCACAGACAGCACTGATGAAGCTGTCGCAAGCCGCCCTTGATCCGCATCTGGAGATGAGCGGTTTGGCACTTATGCTGCGGCACGATGGGCAGTTGCAGGTCTATGAAAGCGAGGCCGAGTTCCGCGCGTCGCTCCCCGGTTGGAAGGCGCGCGAGGAGGCCGGGATCGCCTTCACCCACCTCAAGGGCGAAGAGATCGCGACCTATCAACCCGGCCTTGCGCCTTCCTTTACCCATGCGACCTTCACCCCCGAGTGGCAGTCCATCTCTGACCCGCGCGACTATGTGCTGGCGATGGCCGAACGTTTTCGCGCAGGCGGCGGTGAGATCACCGTAGCCCTCGCCGAACGTTTGGTTGCGGGCGGGGTCGAGACCTCTGAAGGCATGATGCCGGGCCGCGTGGTGCTGGCCGCCGGCGCGCATTCGCATCAACTGGCGCGAACCGCTGGCGTGAAAATCCCACTGGAAACCGAGCGCGGCTATAACACCACGCTGCCCGCAGGCGCATTCGACCTCAAACGTCAGATCACCTTCGGCGGCCATGGGTTTGTCATCAGCAAAGTCGGCAACGGCTTGCGTGTCGGCGGCGCGGTGGAACTGGGCGGGCTAGACCTGCCGCCGAACTTTGCCCGCGCCGATGCGATGCTGAAAAAGGCCAAGCGCTTCCTGCCGGAGCTCGACACCTCGGGCGGCACGCAATGGATGGGTTTCCGCCCGTCGCTGCCAGATAGCTTGCCTGCCATCGGCGCGCTGCCGAACCGTCCGGATGTGTTCTGCGCCTTCGGCCACGGCCATCTTGGCCTCACACAATCGGCGGGCACCGCCGCTATCATCGCTGACCTGATGACCGGCCAAGACCCCGGCATCGACCTGACCCCCTTCTCCCCCGCGCGCTTTTAGAGGCTGACATGACGCAACACACATTTCCTTGTATCGACGGCCACACCTGCGGCAATCCGGTGCGGCTCGTCACCGGCGGCGCGCCTCTGCTTAAGGGCGCGAACATGCTGGAAAAGCGCGCGCATTTTCTGGCGGAGTATGACTGGATCCGCACCGGCCTGATGTTCGAGCCGCGCGGCCATGACCAGATGTCCGGCGCGATCCTTTACCCACCAACGCGCGACGATTGCGACATCGCTGTGCTGTTTATCGAGACCTCGGGCTGCCTGCCGATGTGCGGTCACGGGACCATCGGCACCGTCACCATCGCGCTGGAAAATGGGCTGGTCACGCCTGCCACTCCCGGCCATTTGCGTCTTGAGACCCCCGCCGGGCGGGTCGATGTGACCTACCGCCAAGAGGGGCGTTTCATCGAAGAAGTGCGGCTGACCAATGTGCCTGCCTTCCTCCATTCCGAAGGGCTGACGGCCGAGGTCGAAGGCTTGGGTGAAATGGTGGTTGATGTGGCCTATGGCGGCAATTTCTACGCCATCGTGGAGCCGCAGAAAACTTTCCGGGATATGGCAGATTTCTCGGTCTCCGAACTGGTCGGTCTCAGCCCGAAACTCCGTACGGCGCTGAACGCGAAATACGAATTCATCCATCCCGAACATCCCGCGATCAACGGGCTAAGCCACATCCTCTGGACCGGTGCCGCCCAAGCCCCCGAGGCCCACGCCCGCAACGCGGTGTTCTATGGCGACAAGGCGATCGACCGCTCCCCCTGCGGCACCGGCACCTCTGCCCGGATGGCGCAACTCGCGGCCAAGGGAAAGCTGAAGGTTGGCGATGACTTCGTGCATGAATCCATCATCGGCTCCATGTTCAAAGGCCGGGTCGAAGCGGCGGCGGAAGTGGCGGGCAAACCCGCGATCATCCCCTCGATCGCCGGTTGGGCGCGGGTCACCGGCTTTAACACAATCTTCATCGACGAGCGTGACCCCTTCGCGCACGGCTTTGTCGTCACCTGATTTGGAAGGGCTGATCATGGCGCAAATCATCGTTCCCGCTGAGGCCCAAGGCGCGGTGCTCGTCTCGTCCGAGGGGTTGAGCTTCTGGGGCGGCGTCGATCCGGCCAATGGCACGGTCATCGACGCGCATCACCCGCTTTGCGGACAGTCGCTGGCGGGCAAGATCGTGTTGATGCCCACGAGCCGAGGCTCCTGCACCGGCAGTGGCGTCTTGTTGGAACTGGCGATGAACGGTCATGCCCCCGCCGCATTGGTTTTCCGCGAGGCCGAAGACATCTTGACCTTGGGTGCCCTGATCGCGGGCAAGATGTTCGACAAGCCACTGGCGGTCTTGCGCCTCGGAGCCAAGGACTACGACCTGCTCGCTAAAGCCCGCAGTGCGCGCATCACGCCCCAAATGCTCAGCACCGATGAGTGGGACTTACCGCTGTCTGACAAACCCGCCCGCGATCTGCATCTGAACGCCGAAGACCGAGCGATGCTCGATGGGGCGGACGGCCCTGCTGTGCAATTGGCGATGGAGATCACCTGCACCATGGCACGCGGGCAGGGGGCCGAACGGCTGGTCGACGTGACACGCGTGCATATCGACGGCTGCATCTACGCCAGCCCGGCCAACTTGGCTTTTGCCCAGACCATGGCCGATATGGGCTCGCAGGTACGGGTGCCGACAACGATGAACGCCATCTCGGTCGATCACGGCAACTGGCGCGCGCAAGGCGTGCCGCCGGATTTTGGCCTGCCCGCCAGCCGTTTGGCCGATGCCTATGTTACCATGGGCGCACGGCCCAGTTTCACCTGCGCGCCCTATCAACTGCCCGCGCCGCCCGAGCGCGGCGAGTTCATCGCTTGGTCGGAATCCAATGCCGTGATCTATGCCAATAGCGTGCTCGGTGCGCGGACGGTAAAACACCCAGATTTCCTCGACCTGTGTATCGCGCTGATCGGACGCGCGCCGCTATCTGGCGTATACCTTGATGCCCACCGCGCGCCGCGTAGGGTGATCGACGTGGAGCTGCCCGCGCAATATGACGAAGCGATCTGGCCAATGCTCGGCTGGCTGGCTGGACAGGCCGCGCCGGATCGGATTCCGGTTTTGCGCGGGTTAGAGAATGCCGCGCCGAATGAGGATGACCTGAAGGGGCTTTGTGCTGCTTTCGGTACGACTTCTGCTGCGCCGATGCTCCATTTGGCGGGGATCACTCCAGAGGGCGATCTGCCGCCCATCGCGGAAGCCGACACACTTCGCATCACACCCGAAGACCTGCGCCGGGTCTGGCAGCAGTTCAATGCAGGACCTGCTAAAGTTGACCTCATCGCCTTCGGCAGCCCGCATTTCTCCCACGCGGAATGCCAGGCTTTGGATGCGGCTTTAGCGGGGCGCAAGCGTCACCCCGATACGGCGGTCATCGTCACCCTTGGCCATGACACGCTCGCGGCCGCGCGGGCTGACGGCACTGTGGCGCGGCTCGAAGCCGCGGGCGTGCAGGTCGTGCCCGACATCTGCTGGTGCTCGATCTCCGAGCCAGTCTTCCCGCCCTCGGCCAAGGTGCTGATGACCAACTCTGGCAAATACGCGCATTACGCCCCCGGTCTTTCGGGCCGCGCGGTACGCTTTGGCAGCATCGCGGATTGTGTGGAGGCCGCCGTGACCGGACAGGCAGCGGAAACTATGCCCGCCTGGTTGGTCGAAAAGGAGACGCACGATGCGTAGCAGCAAGACCGTTCATGTAATCTCGGCCCATGCCGAGGGCGAGGTTGGCGACGTGATCGTCGGCGGTGTCACCCCACCCCCCGGCGAAACGCTGTGGGAGCAAAGCCGCTGGATCGCGCGGGATGAGACGCTGCGCAACTTCGTGTTAAACGAGCCGCGCGGCGGGGTGTTTCGACATGTGAACTTGCTGGTCCCGCCCAAAGACCCCCGCGCCGATGCGGCCTTTATCATTATGGAGCCGGAAGACACGCCGCCGATGTCCGGCTCAAATTCGATCTGCGTTTCTACCGTTTTGCTCGACGGGGGCATCCTGCCGATGACGGAGCCGGTGACAGAACTGACCCTCGAAGCGCCGGGGGGGCTGGTCAAGGTCCGCGCCGAATGTCGCAATGGCAAGGCAGAGCGCATTTTCGTACAGAACTTGCCGAGTTTCGCAGCGCGCTTAGACGTGCCGCTTGAGGTTGAAGGTCTGGGCACGCTCACCGTTGATACCGCTTATGGCGGCGATAGTTTCGTCGTCGTCGATGCCGCCGCGATGGGGTTTTCGTTAGAGGCGCATGAGGCCCACGATATCGCCCGTCTCGGGGTGCGGATCACCAATGCCGCCAATGCCGCGATGCGTTTTGAGCATCCCGATCACCCCGATTGGCAACATTTCTCTTTCTGTCTTTTCGCCGGACCAGTGACCCGTGACGAGACCGGCCTGCGCGCCGGGGCGGCGGTGGCGATCCAACCGGGTAAGGTGGATCGGTCCCCCACCGGCACAGCACTTTGCGCGCGAATGGCGCTGCTGCATGTACGGGGGGAGATGGAGTTGGAGGACAGTCTGACCACCGTCTCGCTTATCGGCTCGACCTTCACCGGTCGTATCTTGGGCGAGACCCGCGTCGGCGATCACCCGGCAATCCTTCCCGAACTCTCTGGGAGGGGGTGGATCACCGGCATCCACCAGCACATGCTCGATCCCGACGATCCGTGGCCCGGCGGCTACCGCCTGTCAGACACTTGGGGCGCGCGCGGCTAAGCGCCCATCCCTTTCGCCAAGTTGAACCCCGAACCCCCGCCCAAACCCGGGCCGGGGTGGGTCGAGGCGCCGATATGGTGCAGCCCCTTGATCGGTGTGGCGTAGTTCTTCTGTTGCGCAAAAGGCCGCCAGAGGAAGAACTGATCCAAGGTGCAGGCCCCGCCATAGGGGTCGCCGCCCACCAGATTGACGTTCAACGCGGCCAGATCGGCAGGCGAATAGGCGCGCCGGGCGAGTTTGATTTCATCGAAGTTGCGGATGCTTTTGCGCAGAATATCTTCGATCCGGTCGGCGAAGGCCTCGCGCATCGCCTCGGTCCACTCGGGGGTGGTTTCGATCTTACCCGCGGCATCCCCCTTGATGACGCGCGGCGCGTCGGGGATTTGCAGCCAGAGCACCGCTTTCCCCTCAGGACAGCGGCTGGGATCAAGGCGATGCGGTTGCCCGACGCAAATTGTAGGCACCGCCGGAAGCAGCCCGCGCTCGGCCTCGTTACAGGCGCGCGAGACGGCGTCGATGCCATCGGTCAGGTGAATCAATGCGACATCCTCTAGCCCCTCGGCAACCCAATCGGGGTCGCCATCCAGCGCATAGTGCAGTTGAAAATTACCCCGCCCGTGACGGAATTTGCGGCGATGTTCGGGGCGCGGTTGATCTTTTAACAAGCCGTCGTAAAGCTGCCCCGGCGTGACGGATGCGATGACATTCTTGGCGTTGATCCTCTCGCCTGTAGCGGTCTCAACACCGCGCGCCTCTCCGTGCTCAACAAGGATACGGCTGGCTTCGACGCCGGTGCGAATTTCGCCGCCGTTTGCCGCGATCAATTTCTGGAACGCCGCCGCCATCTGTCCCGCGCCGCCCTTGACCACGGGCGCGCCTGCGGCCTCCAGCGCGAAGGCGATGACCCGGCTCATCTGTCCGCCATAGCTGGCCTCGGGCGTCAGCCCTACATGCAAGACCCAAGGCGCCCAAAGCGCCTGAACGTCGTCACTTTCATAGCGCGTCTCAAGCCACGCACGGCCCGGCTCCAACGCCTCACCGAACCATGATTTTAGCGGGCCCAACCCCTTTTTCCAAATCTGTTTTGCAAGCAGCCATGCGGATTGGCGTGACCAGAGCGGCTGACCCAAAAGTGCGAAAAGGAACTCTGCATCGGCCTCAATCTTGCCGACATCAGTGGCATGCTGATCCCCGTCTCCCGGTGCCCGCGCGTTGAATGCGGTGACATTCGCGGCGCGGTCCGTCTCAAGCCTCAGAGCCCGCCCATTGGGCCGCAGCGCGGCGGTGGGATGCGGGCTGTGGTAGAATTCCAGCCCATGTTTGGCCAGATCATCGCCCAAGGCTCCATAGGCGGGACCCGTTAGAAATAGCACGAAGGTCGCGGCCATCACATCATGATGAAAGCCGGGCAGGGTGACCTCTTCGGTCATCATACAGCCGCCGATCCGGTCTTCGCGCTCGACGACCAGTACGCTGTCGCCCTTGCGGCTGAGCAAGGCCGCCGCGACCAGCGCGTTGATGCCGGACCCAATGATGATGTGATCGACATCGGCCATGCCCAATCCTTCCGCAAATGTTTCATGACGTTCAAGATATTTGAAACAAAGCTAGACAAAAAAATATGCGTTTGCAATTATCTTGCTCAGGGAGACTAGGGCAATGACTTCAAATGTTGACGCTGTCATCATTGGCGCGGGGCACAATAGCCTAGCTTGTGCTTGCCATCTGGCGGCGCGCGGCTGGCGGGTGGCGGTGTATGAGCAAGCGGCTGAACCGGGGGGTGCGGTCAAGTCGGGCGCGTACACGCAACCGGGGTTCCGCCATGACTGGGCGGCGATGAACCTGTCGCTTTTTGCGGGCTCCGCTTTTCATGCGGAGCACGGCGAAGAGCTTGCGCGTCATGGGCTAGGCTTTGCGCCCACGGCAAATCCTTTTGCCAGCCTGTTCCCGGATGGGCGTTGGCTGGGCATCTCGAATGACCGCGCGTTGAACCGGGCGCAGATTGCCGGGTTTAGCACGGTGGATGCCAAGGCGTGGGACCGGCTGAGCGATGAATTTCCTGCTGAGGCTGAGACGATTTTTGCCCTGCTTGGCAGCCCGATGCGGGCAGCGTCATTGGCCAAACTGGGTTGGTCGACGCTCCGAAAACGCGGTGCAGGCGGCAGCCTTGATCTTGCGCAATTTTTGCTGATGTCGCCGCGGGCTTGGTTAGATCAGACCTTTGAGGATGACCGGGTAAAAGCCACTTTCGCCGCTTGGGGCATGCATCTTGATTTCGCCCCTGACATCGCGGGAGGCGCGCTTTTTCCCTATCTCGAAGCTATGGCGGCGCAAGCCTTCGGCATGGTGTTGGGTCAAGGCGGCGCAGATACAGTGACCCGCGCGATGGTGCGGATGATCGAAGCGCGCGGCGGCAGCGTCACCTGCAACGCAGAGGTAATGGGCATCGAAGAGGCCGGTGGTCGCGCGACTGGGATCACACTTTCTGACGGTCGGTTTATCGGGGCGGACAAGGCGGTGATCGCTAATGTCGCGCCTTCGGCTCTGTTGCGATTGACCGGCGGCAGCGGCGACGCGCGGCATGATAGGGCGATGAAGACCTTCCAACACGCGCCCGGCACGATGATGATCCATCTGGCGATGGACGACCTACCGAACTGGCCTGCCGCCGAGTTGAACCGCTTCGCTTATGTGCATCTGGCCCCATCGATGGACCAGATGGCGCGCACCTATGCGCAGGCCAAAGCCGGGATGCTGCCAGACGAGCCGGTGATCGTCTGCGGCCAGCCCACGGTGGTTGACCCAAGCCGTGCTCCAGAGGGGAAACACGTTCTTTGGCTTCAGGTCCGCATGGTGCCGGGGCAGATTAAGGGCGATGCCAAGGGCGAGATTGCAGCGCAGGATTGGGAGAGCGCCGCCGCGCCGATGACTGAGCGTGCGCTTGATCTGCTAGAGCGCTACGCCCCCGGCACCCGCGCCCGGATCATCGACCGCCATGTGGTGACACCATCGATGCTGGAGGCCGACAACCCCAACCTCATTGGCGGCGATCAGGTCTGCGGCAGCCATCACCTGCACCAGCATTTCATGAACCGTCCCGCGCGCGGCTTTGCCGATGGCAGCACGCCGATCAGAGGACTTTACCACACCGGTGCCGCTGTCTGGCCCGGAGGTGGCACGGGGGCAGGGCCCGGCACCTTGCTCGCCCGAAAACTTGTCGGAAAATAGCAATAAAAAACAATAATAACCATTTCTCAGGGAGAGAAAGACAATGAAACTATCCAGACGTAGCCTACTAAAGACAAGCGCCGCGGCGGCTGCTTTAGCCACCGTCGGCCTGCCCAGCTTTGCCCAAGAGATTGACGAATTGGTCATCGCCTATAACGTCAACTTGCCCAGCTGGGATCCGACCGTTGGCCCTTCGGCGGTGAACCCAACGATCCAAGGGTTCTACCAGTCGGTTTTCGATCTCTATATCCCGCAGAACCCAGACCTGTCCTTCGGCCAAGGCTTGATCACCGACTACGGTTGGAATGACGATCAGACCAAAATTTGGATGGAGGTCCGCGACGGGGTGACATGGCACAATGGCGATCCCTTCACCGCTGAAGATGTCGCATGGTCGCTAGAGCGCGCCGCCAATGCCGAGACGGGCAACCCGATCCAATTCATCTGGGGCAAGGTCGAAAACATCACCGCCGAGGGCAACCGCGTCACCGCGGATGTGAAGGAATATGAGCCGACGTTCTTTAAGTGGATGTCATTCCTTACCGGCTATGTGCTGCCCAAGAATTACTACGAGGAAGTCGGCGCAGACGGGTTTGAGGCCGCACCCATTGGCACCGGCCCCTATATGGTCGAGAAGTTTGAGCGCAACGCTTTTGTGCGGCTGAAAGCGAACGAGAATTACTGGGGCGGCGCGCCCGCATTCAAGAATGTGACGATCAAATTCGTGACCGACGCGGCGTCTCGCGTGGCAGAGATTGAATCGGGCAACAGCCATGTCACGCTCGAAGTTCCCTACGAAGAGTTCGACCGCTTGAAAGCCAAAGACGGTATCGAAGGTGTGGCCGAGCCGATCTCAGATATTGGGATGATCTTCCTTAACGACATCGACGTGATGACCGACCCGAATGTGCGCAAAGCCGCTGCTCTGGCGATCGACAAGGGTCTTATCATCGAACGGCTGCTGTCAGGCTACGGCGTGCCGATCGACACGATGCAAACCCCTGACTATGCCGCCTATGATGAGACAATTACCGTCGGTCACGACATCGAAAAGGCCAAGGAACTGCTGGCGGAATCGGGCTTTAGCACCGACAACCCGGTGAAGTTCACCATCCAGACCACCAAGGGTTTCAAACCCAAGGACTACGAGATGGTGCAGGCCATTGTCGGGCTCTGGCGCAAGGTCGGGATCGAAGCCGAGATTGAGGTCTATGAGATCGCCAAACACTACGAGTTGCGTGCCGCCGATACGCTGGCACCTGCGGCCTTCTACAACTGGGGCAATTCGGTGGGTGATCCCACAACCTCGACCGGATTTGCCATGTTCGGCCCCTCGCCGCACTCGGTTTGGGATGGGGAAGAGACCTTCAACATGATCCTGCCGCTTTGGGGCGAGAAGGACGAGGCCAAGCGCATCGAGGGCTGGAAAGCCGTTGACCGCCACATCGCCGAGAACGCAGAAGTGATCCCGCTGCTGCAATATGTCCAACCGATCCTGCATGTCTCTGCCGTCAATGTGGTGCCGCACCGTTCAGGCGCGCTGCTGCCGCATCTGATGACGCGCGCCTAACGCCAGCTGGCTTTGACGGGGCGGCGCTTGTCGCCCTGTCACCCCAACCTTTCAGAGGCAAAATGACCCTATTGCGCAGTATATTGATGCGGTTCCTGAGCACCGCCATCACGCTCTTTGGTGTGGCCGTGATCATCTTTGTGGTGATCCGTGTCGTGCCGGGCAACCCCATCGCCATGATGCTTCCGCCCGGGGCGACAGAGGCCGATATCGCACGGCTTCAGGCGCAATATGGGTTTGATAAATCCATCTTTGAGCAGTTCACGATCTGGCTGGGCGGGGTGGTTCAGGGTGATTTCGGCACCTCGATCTCGCTGCGCCAGCCGGTCAGTGCTTTGGTGCTGAACCGTCTGCCCGCAACGCTGGAGCTAAGCATCGTCGCTTTGATAATTGCGGTGGTGAGCGGCGGGACGATGGCGCTGACCGGCACGCGGTGGCGCAATACCCGTAAGGAGGGGGCCATCGATGTCTCAACCGGCATGGCCCTGTCGATCCCGGATTTCCTTTGGGGGTTGGTGCTGATCTTGCTCTTTGGTGTGCTCTGGCCGGTATTCCACATTTCGGGGCGCATATCCCCCGCGCTCGACATTGATTTCACCACCAACTTTTACCTTTTCGAAGCCCTGCTGCGGCTGCGCTTTGACGTGCTGGGCGATCTGATCGGCCATATGTTCATGCCCGCATTGGCGCTGGCGATCCCCCTGTCGGCGATCATTGCGCAGTTGCTCAAGCAAAGCCTGAAAGAAACCATGCATCTTGATTACGTTACCCTGTCGCGCACCCATGGCTATGGCGAACACCATGTCATTACCCGCGACGCGTTGCCCAATGCGATTCTGCCAACGCTCACGCTCGTGGGCGTGCAGTTCACCTTTCTGATCGGCGGCACCGTGATCATCGAGCGGCTGTTCAGCTACGAAGGCTTGGGCAATATGGCCATCGACGCTGTGATCAACCGTGATCTGCCGTTGATCCAAGGGATCGTGATCCTGTTCGCGCTGATCTTCACCCTCGTGAACCTCGCCGTTGATATGCTCTATGTCGTGCTGAACCCGAGGCTCCGCCATGCGTGATGCCAGAGGTGATGTAAAACGCCCGATTGGTCTGCGGCTTTGGCTCTCGGGCGGGTGGCTGAGCTTGTTGGTGCTGGCCGCTTTGCTGGCGCCGTGGATCGCCCCGCAAGATCCGTTGGCGCAGGACCTTTTTACCTCGCGCCTGCCGCCGTTTTGGGAGGCGGGGGCCGAACCGGGGTACTGGTTGGGGTCGGATTCACTGGGCCGCGATGTGCTCAGCCGTATCATTCATGGCGCGCGTCTGGCGCTGATTGTGGCACTGGTGGCAGGCACGCTGACCTGCGTGATCGGCACGGCTCTGGGGCTCATCGCGGGCTTTTATCGTGGCTGGCCGGATCGCATCATCAGCCGTTTTGTCGACATCTGGATGGCCTTCCCGCCGGTCCTGTTTGCCATTCTGCTGATCGCGGTCTTGGGCACGGGGTTGACCTCAATCATCATCGCCATTGTGGTGATCGACTGGACCCGTTTTGCCCGCGTGATCCGGGCCGAGGCGATGACACAAGGCGCGATGGATTATGTCGCCTCTGCCCAAGTGGCGGGGCGCAAACGGATGGGAACGATGCTGACCGAGATTTTGCCGAATGTGCTGCCCACGATCATTGCGCTGCTGACGCTTGAGATGGGCATTGCCGTGATCGTTGAGGCGATCCTGAGTTTCGTGAACCTGTCGATCTCGACCGATAGCCCCACTTGGGGGGGCATGATCTCCGAAGGGCGCACCTCGGTCCATCAGGCGTGGTGGGTGCTGGTTTTCCCGCTGATCACGTTGTTTCTGACGGTGCTCAGCTTCTCTCAACTGGGCGAAGGGTTGAAAGACCGCTTTGATCCGGTGCTGCGATGAGTGCTTTTCTGGAAATCCGCAACCTCTGCGTCACGCTGAAGGGCGGCGCGCCGATCCTGCGCAATGTCTCGCTCAGCGTGTCGGCAGGGCAGGTGCATGGACTGGTAGGCGAAAGCGGCGCGGGCAAGTCGATGATTGGCAAGGCGGTGCTGGGCACTTTGCCGCGGGCGCTTGCGGTGACGCGGGGCGAGATCTGGCTTGATGGGGTCGATCTGCGAACTTTGCGCCCGGCTGAACGTCGGCGCCGTATTGGCGCATCAGCGGCGCTGATCCCCCAAGACCCGCTGACCGCACTTAACCCCGCCCGGCGCATTGGGCCGCAGATCACGCGGCGTCTGGTTGATATCCTCGGCTGGTCGCGCGCCGATGCTGAGGCGCGTGCGCTGGAGCTGCTGGCAGAGGTCCAGATCCCCGATCCCGACCGCGTGATGCGCAGCTACCCGCATGAGTTGTCGGGCGGTATGCGCCAGCGCATCTTGATTGCCGCGGCCTTTGCTGCCGAACCAAAGCTCATCATCGCGGATGAGCCGACGACGGCCTTGGATGTGACGGTGCAAAAGCAGATCCTGCGGCTGATTGCCGACATGCAGGCGCGCCATGGCACAGCGCTTTTGTTCGTGACCCATGACCTCGGTGTGGTGTCCAAGGTCTGCGACACGCTCAGCGTGCTTTATGCAGGCAAGGTCGTGGAAGAGGCGCAGATGCGGCGGTTTTTCATGCATCCGATCCACCCCTATTCGGCGGCGCTTTTGGCGGCGACACCAAGTTACAAAGACCCCGACGGCTCGCTCACACCAGTGCCGCAATCGGTGATTGATCAGGTGGAACGCGAAGTGACGGACCATGACCGGAGGGCGGGCCTTTGATTTACCAAGTGAGAGACCTGCGGCTGTCTTTCCCAGACATGACCCGCAAACCGCTGTTCGGCGCAGCCCCAAGGATCGAGGTTCTGCGCGGGCTTACTTTTGATGTGCCGAAAGGCGCAGTGCTTGGCATCGTCGGCGGATCTGGTTCAGGCAAATCCACGTTGGGCCGCGCCATGCTGCGTCTGCTGGAGCCGACGAGCGGCAGCATCACTTTCAACGGGCGCGACATTACCCATTTGGAGGAGGACGACCTGCGCCCAATGCGCGCGCAGATGCAGATGATCTTTCAAGACCCGATGTCATCGCTTAACCCACGTCGGCAGGTGGGGGGCATCATCGCCGGTCCGCTGCGGGTGCAGGGGCATGAAGGCATCCCCGCCAAGGTGACAGAGGCGCTGGACATGGTGGGCCTGCCGCGCAGTTTCGCTAATCGCTATCCCCATGAACTCTCAGGCGGGCAGCGCCAGCGCGTGGGCATCGCGCGGGCCATTGCGCTGCGGCCCGAGTTCATTCTCGCGGATGAGATCGTCTCAGGGCTTGATGTATCCTCGCAGGCGCAGGTGCTGAACCTGTTGCAGGACTTGGTGCGCGAATTGGGGCTGACCTTGGCCTTTATCAGCCATGACATGTCGGTGATCCGGCGGCTCTGTGATCGGATCATCGTGCTCTATCAGGGAGAGATCGTGGAGCAGGCGCAAACCGCAGACCTCTTCGCCGCGCCGCAGGCTGAATACACCCGCACGCTGCTTGATGCGATCCCGCTGCCGGACCCGGATCAGGTATGGGTGTGACCGGATAAACCAGTGACGAGAAGGTCGGTGGCGAGTCATTTTCTCGGCGCTAAGCCGCCGTCTTAGGCTTACGCGAGGCAACGTCTTGCAAATGCTCTTCGTTTTCGATTGATTGCTTTTCAATCAGAACACGAACATAAAAACAACGGAGAGCCCCCATGAAATTTCGCACCACTCTTGCATCCTCCGCACTGGCGCTGAGCCTTGCGTTTCAGGCGCAGGCCGCCGATGTGCCCGAAGGCGTGACCCTTGCCGAAGACCAAAACTACACCTTCTGGCTGCTCGACGCGATCAAGTCGATGGACCCGCAGATCAACACCGATGTTGAGGGTTCCGATGTACTGCGTAACCTCTTTGAGGGGCTCTATAACGAAGACGGCAATGGCGAACTGGTGCCCGGCGTCGCGCTGGAGCATGAGGTTTCCGAAGACGGCAAAACCTATACTTTCAAGCTGCGCGACGATGCGAAGTGGTCGAATGGCGATCCGGTGACGGCGAATGATTTCGTCTATTCTTGGCGCCGTTTGGCCGACCCGGCGACTGCGTCGGAATATGCGTGGTACATGGAGCTGATGCAGGTCGAAAACGCGCCTGAGATCATCGCAGGCAGCACATCCCCCGAAGAGCTGGGCATTCGTGCTGTCGACGATCACACGCTTGAGGTCAAGATCACCACGCCGCTGCCCTATTTCCCGCAGATGCTCGTGCACGGCTCGACCTTCCCCGTGCTGCAAAGTGCTGTCGAAGAGCATGGCGATGACTGGACCGATGCGGGCACCTTGGTCGGCAACGGTGCCTATAAATTGGTCGAGCATCAGTTGGGCGAGCGCGTCGTGATGGAGAAGAGCGACACCTATTGGGACGCTGAAAACGTGGTGATGGAGAAGCTTACCGCGCTGACCATCAATGACGTGAACCAAGCGCTGACCCGCTATCTGGCTGGTGAGCTGGACCGCGTCGATATCCCCGCCGGTCAGTACCCGCGCTTGAAAGAAGAATACCCTGAGCAGGCCGTCTCGACCCCCTATAACTGTTCCTATATCTATATGCTGAACGTCGGCGAGAAGGGGCCAGAAGCGCTGAAGGATGCGCGCGTGCGCAAGGCGCTGGCCTATACGATCGACCGCGACATCATCGTCGACCGTATCCTGCAAGGCGGGCAAAAGCCGTCCTACAACTGGACCCATTGGGCGATTGCCGATTTCGAGCGGCCCGAGCTGGACTGGGCTGACAACATGGATCAGGCGCAGCGGGTTGAGAAGGCCAAAGAGTTGATGGCCGAAGCGGGCTATGGCCCCGACAAGCCGCTGGACCTGACACTGCAGTACAACACCTCGGAAGATCATAAAAAGATCGCTATCGCGGCGTCGCAGATGCTCAAACAGATCAACGTGAACGTGACGCTGGATAACTACGAGTGGAAGATCCACACCGACCGCATGCAAAACCAAGACTACGACATGGCACGCTATGCATGGTGCGGTGATTACAACGAAGCGTCGACCTACCTCGATCTGCTGACCTCTTACTCGGGCCATAACAACGGTGAGTTCTACAACGATGCTTATGACAAGCTCATGAAAGACAGCAAAACCGCCGAAGACCCGCAGCCGCTTTATAAAGAGGCAGAGAGCATTCTGGCCGAGGAAATGCCGATCATTCCGATCTACCACTACGCCAACGTGGATATGATTGCGGAAGACATCGAAGGTCTGCCGGAGAATAACGTCAACAACACGTGGTACGGAAAAGACCTCTACCGTACCGCCGAGTAACCTCTCGACATTCGGGCAGCCCAGCGTTTATGCGGGGCTGCCCGATTCTATTTATACCCCCTTTCAACCCGTACCCGGAGCGCGCGCCCCTTGCTCAGTTACATCCTCAAGCGCCTTGCGATCGCGATCCCGACACTTCTGGTGTTGATCGTGATTTCCTTTTTGCTGATGCATTCCGCGCCCGGCGGGCCGTTCACCTCAGAGCGTGAGCTGCCGCCGCAGGTGCTGGCGAACCTCAATGCGAAATACGGGTTGGATGACCCGCTGTGGAAGCAGATCGGCAGCTATATGTGGGGCATTGTTTCTGACTTCGATTTCGGGCCGAGCTTTGTCTATAAGGACCGTTCGGTGAATGAGATCATCGCACAAGGGTTCCCGATCACGCTCACCTATGGGCTGTTGTCCTTTGCCGTGGCGGTGATTGTCGGTGTGAGCCTTGGTGTGGCCGCAGCGGTGCGGCACAACTCGTTGCTGGATTATGTGGCGGTGGGTGTCTCTATCGGCGCGCAGGTGCTGCCGAATTTCGTGATGGCGCCGATCTTGGTGCTGGTCTTTACCCTCTGGCTTGGCTGGTTGCCCGGCGGCGGCTGGCAAGGGCCGGAATATTGGATCATGCCAGTGATTGCGCTGTCGACATCCTTTATGGCGTCCATCGCGCGGATCACGCGGTCGTCGATGCTTGAGGTGTTGACCTCGAACCACATCCGCACCGCCCGCGCCAAGGGGCTGCCCGAACGCCGGGTGATCCTGCGCCATGCGCTGAAGCCCGCAATGCTGCCCGTGATCTCCTACCTCGGGCCAGCCTTCGTGGCGATGATTACCGGCTCGGTGGTGGTCGATATCTATTTTTCGACGGGGGGCATCGGCAAAGCCTTTGTCGATTCAGCGCTCAACCGCGACTACGCGGTGATGATGGGGGTTACGATCCTCGTTGGTGCGCTGACGATCTTCTTCAACCTCGTGGTCGACATCCTGTACGGATGGATCGACCCAAAGATCCGGTACTGACATGGTGATGACATCAGAACAAAGGGTCGAAGCGGGCGAGATCGTGGGCAAGGGGCGCTCCCCCTGGGCCGATGCGCGGCGGCGGTTCTTCCGCAACAAGGCGGCGCTGATGGGTCTGGTGATCCTGGGTTTCGTCGTGGCCTTTGCGCTTTTCGGTGGCTATTTCGCACAATGGTCGAACGAGGAGTTGGACTATAACGTCATGGGCCAGATTGTTGAGCTGGGCGGGCCATCGATTGAAAGCGGTCACTACTTCGGCACCGACGATCTAGGCCGCGACCTCTTTGCGCGGACCATTCAGGGCACGCAGATCAGCCTTGCCGTAGGCCTCGTTGGGGCACTGATCGCTTGTATCGTCGGCACGCTTTACGGCGCGGTGGCGGGCTACGCAGGTGGGCGCACGGACGGGATCATGATGCGCCTCGTCGATATCTTCATGGCCGTGCCTTATATGTTCGTGCTGATCCTGCTGCTGGTGATGTACGGCCGTTCGATCACGATCCTTTTCGCGGGCATTGGCCTGATCTCATGGATGGAGATGGCGCGCATTGTGCGCGGCCAGACTCTGACCATCAAGGGCCGCGAGTTTGTCGAGGCCGCCCGCGCCACGGGTGTCTCGGCCCCGGTCATCATCCTGCGTCATATCGTGCCGAACCTGCTGGGCGTTATCGCGGTTTATGCCACTCTGCTGGTCCCGCTGATGATCCTGACGGAAAGCTTCATCTCTTTCCTCGGTCTCGGCGTGCAAGAGCCGCTCACGTCGCTCGGGGCGCTGATCTCCGAAGGGGCGGGCACCATCGCCTATGGCACCACTTGGCAGTTGGGCTTCCCGCTGCTGTTTTTCTGTCTCACGCTATTCGGCCTGTTTTTCGTAGGCGACGGATTGCGTGACGCGCTCGACCCCAAGGATCGCTGATGTCCCTGCTGCAAATCGACAACCTCTCTGTCACCTTCGACGGCGAAGACGGCCCCGTGCATGCGGTCAATGACCTGTCGCTCTCCATCGACAAGGGCGAGACGCTTGGCATCGTGGGCGAAAGCGGGTCCGGCAAATCGCAGACCGCCTTTTCCATCATGGGGCTTCTAGCACCCAACGGGCGCACCGATGGCTCAATCCGTTTCGGCGGGCAGGAGATCTTGGGCGCGAAGCCGAAGGTGCTCAACAAACTGCGGGCTGAGCGGATCGCGATGATCTTTCAAGATCCGATGACCTCGCTCAACCCCTATATGCGCATCGCCGACCAAATGACCGAGGTGCTGACCCTGCACAAAGGCATGTCGAAACGTGACGCACTGGCAGAGTCGGTGCGGATGCTCGATGCGGTCAAAATCCCCGCAGCCAAGGAGCGCATCCGCCTTTTCCCGCACGAGTTCTCCGGCGGGATGCGCCAGCGGGTGATGATCGCGATGTCGCTCTTGTGCAAACCTGACCTGCTGATTGCCGATGAGCCGACAACCGCGCTTGATGTGACCGTACAGGCGCAGATCATGGACCTGCTGGGCGACCTGCAAAAGGATTTTAACATGGCCACGATCCTCATCACCCATGACCTCGGTGTGGTGGCGGGCTTCTGTGAGCGGGTGCTGGTTATGTATGGTGGCCGGGTGATGGAGCAGGGCCCGACCGAGCCGCTTTTTGCCGAGCCCACGCATCCCTACACCCGTGGCTTGCTGGCCGCCGTGCCGCGCGTCGATGACGAAGACGCCACGATGAAGGCGATCCCCGGCAACCCGCCTAACATGGCCGCCCCGCCCGAAGGCTGCCCCTTCCGCCCGCGCTGCGCTTACGCGGGCGAAGACTGCCGCGTGATGCCACCGCTAGCGCCGTTTGATGCAGACCGCGCCCGCGCCTGCCACCGCCCCATCTCTGAGGTGACCGCATGAGCCCGCTTCTGTCTGTTCGCGATCTCCATGTACGCTTTCCCATCACCCGCGCAGGCGACATGCCTTGGACCAAGCCGCGTTTCCTCCATGCGGTCAACGGGGTCAGCTTTGATCTGGAGCCGGGCAAGACCCTTGGCGTGGTCGGTGAATCCGGTTGTGGCAAATCGACTCTCGCGCGGGGCTTGATCCAGATGGTTCCGGCGACAGGGCAGGTGATGTGGCGCGGCGAGACGGATCTGCTATCGCTCAGCCCGCGCCGGATGAAGCCCTACCGCTCCGAGATCCAGATGGTGTTCCAAGACCCGCTGGCCTCGCTTAACCCCCGCATGACGCTGGGCCAGATCATCGCCGAGCCACTTCGCACCCACCGCCCCGACATTGCCGCCAAGGAACGCCGCAATCGCGTCGCGCAGATGATGGAGCGCGTGGGCCTGCTGCCGCAGATGATCAATCGCTACCCACACGAGTTTTCCGGCGGCCAATGCCAGCGCATCGGCATTGCACGTGCGCTGATCGTGGAGCCCAAGCTGCTGATCTGCGATGAGCCGGTGTCGGCGCTCGATGTGTCAATCCAAGCGCAGGTCATCGAACTGCTGAAGGAACTGCAGCGCGATCTGAGACTGGCGATGATCTTTATCGCCCATGATCTCAGCGTGGTGAAAAACATCTCGGATGAGGTGATGGTGCTCTATCTGGGCCGCATCATGGAGAAGGCCCCCAAGGCGCAACTCTACGACAACCCCCAGCATCCCTATACGCAGGCGCTGCTTTCTGCCGTGCCAATCCCCGATCCGGTTGCCGAGCGCGCAAAAAAAATTGTGCCGATGACAGGCGATATGCCGTCCACAATGAACCCGCCGTCGGGCTGCGTTTTTCGGGGCCGTTGCCCTCGTGCACAGGCCGATTGTGCGGCGGTTGTGCCAGAACCGGGAAATGGCCCGCATCAGGTCGCCTGTATTCACCCCGGTCCGATGCAAGAGCGCGAGTTAACAACCGCGCGCTAACACCTCTGGGTTGGCAGATGTCCGACTCGTTCAGGCGGAGAAAACGAGGCCCGCACCCGCGTCGCGTGTGACGAAGACGTAATCCGCAAATCATCGACGTGGAGTTTTCCGAAAGGAACGGTTGCGTTAATCGACGGCGCCAGCCTGTTTTGGACTTTTGAGGTTGAGCATGTCGCGCAGCTCCCTGTTCAAGCATCCCCGTTTTCCGCGCGACATCATCCTTTGCGCGGCGCGGGGGTATCTGCGCTACCCACACGTGGTGGTTCTGCTCGCAGAGCACGGGATCTCTATTGATCGCATCGTCAAGTTGTCGGCGATCTTCGCAACGATAGCCTGGGCGCCGGATATCGAGCAGCCTTCAGCTCGCGCGTGATGTCGTCCCAGATCCAATGGGCTTCGGCTCCTGAACTGACGGTAGCAATTGGCTGAAAGGGTGTGGCGGCGCGGGCGGAAGACGGTTTGGACTTGGTCGTGGACGCATAAGAACTGCTGAACCTGCCGGGGGGATTCGAAACGACACATGATCTTTTCTCGCTTTCGGGGCGGCCTATGTGACCTTTGGATCGATTGTTGAGACCCTTATTGCTGCAATGCTCGATTCCCGGCGCAAGCTTCCTCAGGGCTGCCCCCGTAGCTTCGGAGTTTGTCCGTAACGACGACTCGTGGTTCGCCAAATGGCTTGAATTGCTTGCGGAAAAACCGATCTGCGACCCGTTTGTTGTGCCGAGCTTGGACGAGATCCTCTATCCATTGATTGAAAGAGGGAAGCCAACCGAGACCCCCGGTGTCAAATGTGACTGCCGCAGTTCTGAGGAAAGCCATCACCGGTCGCTACCACGTCTATCAAGATCCGGTCAAACCAAGTGGAGCGTCCGTTACTAGGCCCAGAATGGAGATGTCTACATCTGTCGCGCCGGGGGGCGGGGGCGTCATCAAGAAGTAGGGCAGCACTACTCAGTAACGCCTTCTAGATTCGGACTGTCTGGCGTTCGTTATTGGGGCCGAACCAAAAGCACACCCACAGGCCACGATGCTCTGCCCTGGCCGCTGGTCGTAGACAGTACCACCTTTCCGCTTTGCCAATACCGGTGCATTCCTTACGGCCGCGGGCGCTGTCCAAGCGGTAGATCTTCCAGACGGCAGTTATGAAACGGCGAATGACGGCGCCCGGGGCACGCTCAACCGGGCGTGTCGTGGATCAGTCAGCGAGCAGCTTCTTGCGCTCGGTAAACTCGGTCGAGTCGATCTCACCTGTGGCATAACGTTCCCTAAGAACCGACAGGGCTCGGTCGTGCGCCGCATGACTTTTCGAACCGGGCCCGGTCGCGCCGGATAGCCCCAAGAGGTAAATGATCCCCGCAACGATCCCGACCACGATCAAAATCATAAAGATAGGTCCAACAATCATTCCAAACCCTCCCCACTGGTTGCCGCCCCACATCATGTCATGGCCATGATCGTAAAAGCTGCTTCGGCTCGGGATTTCTCCGACCTGTGCGATAGCCGATGTGGCTGCCACGCTGAATGCGGCCACCATACCCGGGACATATACCCTGTTCTTGCGTTTCATTTCATAGCTCCGTTCGATTAACAGCAACTCGGACGACCTGCTGAGCATCAAGCTATAAGCGAAGAATGGGGCTCGGGTTGTGATCTGGATCAATACAGTGCCAACAAAATGCTGTAGAACATTGCAGGATACCGATGCTCATTGCATTTCGAAGGACTCCAAAAAAATCAAATATGTGCTTAAATGGGGCCGACGTCCCAGTTCTGTGTCTGCCACGCCAATAAAGGAGTGCACGTTCGTGAGTTACACAATCAATCGCATGTTCAATGGCAGCTCATTTGACGATATCGACGCCCGAACCCGAAGCGCCCTTGCGGACCATGGTTTTGGTATACTGACCGAAATCGACGTAAAGACGACGATGAAAAAGAAGCTTGATGTCGAGATGCCGTCCTACCGCATACTCGGTGCCTGTAACCCGAAAATGGCCTACTCTGCCATTGGGCTAGAGCCGCGGGTTGGCGCGATGCTTCCCTGCAACGTTATCCTACGCGAAGCAGAGGGGGGCGTTGAAGTTAGCGCCGTCGACCCGGTGGCGTCGATGCAGGCTATCGAAAACGCTGAACTGACGGCCATCGCGGGCGAGGTCCGTGACCTTCTGACGAAGGCGGTCGAGGCAATTTGAGGTGAGCTTGCGCACCGGCATTCTCGCAGCGCTGGCGATCCTCGGGGTCGCTCTGCTCGGCCTATGGCAGTTCGCGCCGTCGGTGTTCGTAAAGGCACGCGAGTTGATGGACGCCGAGCGTCTTAACATGCTGGTAGAGCGCGCAGGTATGTGGGGTCCTGTGGTTATTATCACGCTGATGACTGTCGCGGTTGTGGCGAGCCCGATCCCGAGCGCCCCGATCGCAATGGCCGCGGGCGCTGCCTACGGGCATCTTTGGGGGACGGTGCAGGTCGTAATCGGCGCCGAACTCGGGGCGCTGATCGCGTTCGGCCTCGCGCGTGTTCTGGGGCAAGATGTCTTGCGGCGGGTGTTCGGTGATCGGGTTGATGCCGGTCTGCTCGGCTCGCAAACCGTTTTGACGATGACGGTTTTTGCGAGCCGCCTTATGCCTTTCGTGTCTTTTGACATGATCAGTTATGCGGCAGGTCTCAGTCGCCTCCACCTCTGGCGCTTCGCGCTTGCCACACTGGCGGGCATCGTTCCGGCGAGCTTCTTACTTGCTCATTTCGGCGGGGAGGCGGTCAGCGGTGACTTCGGGCGGGCGACATGGGCGGTGCTCGGGCTCGGTCTGGTCACCGGATTGCCACTGCTCTGGATAGCCACCCGACGCAAAACCCCAAAGAAACCCTGATTACGAACGCCTACAGGAAGACAGCATCACACTTCCCGGCGGGGTGGCCATGGGCACCGAAGTGATGATCGGCGGGGCCATCTTCGCATCAACGGCTACAGGCCACCATCAAAATCAACTTGAGATTCCAGTCACCGGAGGCGTGAAACTACGACAGGATCGCAAAGGTTGCCACATCATGGACCACGATCATCATCACGCCGCGCCCGACATTCCGACGAGAGCCGAGACGGCAAAGGACCCGGTCTGCGGGATGACGGACGCGGTCAAGCCCGACGGGCGCCACGCGGCGTTCGGAAGGCGAGACCTTCCATTTCTGGTCAGAAAAATGCCTGACGAAATTCTAAGAAGACCGGTGGTTTTATGCAACTGGCCGAAGCGCTGAGCGTCCAAAGGCAGCGCCTGCGGACGTCCAATATACCTGCCCGATGCATCCTGAGATCATCCGAGACGCGCCCGGTGCCTGCCCGATCTGCGGCATGGCGTTGGAATCGATGGTTCCTTCGGATGAGCCCAGCGAAGAGCTGGCTGACTTTACCCGCCGTATGTGGGCCTCGGCTGGTGCAGCAGTGCCTTCCGAAAGCCGTCATATAGCTTTCCGCGTCTGCTGAGCGAACAAAGGGGCGGCGGGGAAAGCCGCCCCTCATCGATTACATCCCGGCAATCACCTTATCCAAAGTCGCAGGATAGTCGCGCACCCGCACGCCGGTGGCGTTGTAAATCGCGTTGGTGATTGCAGCAGCCGCGCCGCAAATGCCCAGCTCGCCAATCCCTTTCGCCTGTAGCGGATTGGCCCAATCGTCCCGCTCTTCCAGCAGATCGACGGTCAATTGCGGCACATCGGCGTTTACCGGAATGTGGTATTCCGCAAGATTGTGGTTCGCCACATGCCCGTCGCGTGGGTCGAACGACAGCTCCTCGGTCAGGGCGATGCCAATCCCAAAGGTCATCCCGCCCAGACATTGTGAGCGTGCCGTTTTAGGGTTCAAGATCCGCCCGGCAGCGAAGGTGCCATGCATCCGCCGCACCCGTGTCTCGCCCGAGGCGGCGTGAACCGCGACCTCGGCGAAGTAGGCGCCAAAGGTTGCTTGCCGGACTGCTTCGGAGGTATCACCCGGCAGCACATGACCAAGTTTGGCAATCTCATCTCCGTTTAGGATCTCACTCAAGGGGCGGGTTTGATTGTCGAAAGTAGCCATGCCATCTTTCAGAGTAAGGTCGTTTTCGTCGACCTCCAGCCGCTCGGCCAACTGCCGCCGGATCGCTTCGCATGCCAGATAGACCGAGGTGCCGCTCGAAGACGCTCCCCAAGACCCGCCTGAGCCAGAGGCCGGGGGCAGGGTGGTATCGCCCAGCACCACATCCACGGCATCGCGCGGCAGACCCAACATGTCCCCCGCGATTTGGCCGAGGATCGAATAGGTCCCAGTCCCGATGTCGGTCATATCAGTTTCGACCCGTGCGCCCCCCTCGGGTGTCAGTGTCACGCGCGCTTGGCTTTCCATCAGCACATTGATCCGTGCCGCCGAAGCCATACCGTAGCCGATCAGCCATTCCCCCTCGCGCCGTTCCTTGACGCCGGGGCGCTCGGCCCAGCCAAAGGTCTCTGCCCCGCTGTCGAGCGCTTCGCGGAAGCGGCGGGATGAAAACTCCTTGCCGCTCTCTGGGTCTTTCTCTGGGATGTTGCGGCGGCGAAGCTCGACCGGGTCCATGCCGATTTTAGCCGCAAGCTCATCCATTGCCCCTTCGAACACGGTCACACCGACCGCCTCGCCCGGGGCGCGGACGGAACCCGCGCAGAGGCGGTGCACCCGTGCCAGTTCCATCGACATCTTTCGGTTGGCCCCAGAATAAAGGAAATGGGACGCTTGAAGCACTGGCTCGGCGAATGTTTCTTCGGGCAGGTTCGACACGCGCGCGTCGTGACCAAGGCCCATCAGGCGCCCTTCGGCATCGGCGGCAAGGCGCACCCGCTGTGTGGTTTCCGACCGGCGCATCGTTGCCTCATAGACCTGCGGGCGCTGCAACGCGACCGAGACGGGGCGGCCCACCTCTTTAGCTGCGATAGCTGCCGCAACCGCTTCGGGTGTGATCCCGAGTTTTGAGCCGAACCCACCACCAACATAGGGCGACAGTATGCGCAGCCGATCTGGGTGAATGCCAAGCGCATCCGACAGCTCATTTCGGTTGTATTTCAACATTTGGTAGCTGCCGCGCAGGGTCAGGTCATCACCGTCCCATGAGGCGATAGAGGCATGTGGCTCCATCGGTGAACTGGAATGCGAGGGGGTGGTATAGGTCACATCCACCGTGAATGCCGCCTCCTTCATCGCGCCATCCAGATCGCCCTGATCCAGCGCTTTTCCCTCCTGCGGCTCAACCGCTGCGGTGTCAGGATCAACGGGCATGACCTCCCCATTCTCAAGCTGCACCTTAAGCGATTGCGCCGCGTGACGGGCCTGTTCAAACCCTTCGGCGACCACGACAGCGATCAACTGGCCGAGGTAGGTGGCATGATGCGGCCCCTGAATAGGGGCTTTGTTTGCGGTGCCCTGCGCGGGGTTGCGCAGAAGGCGGTCGTCTTGGATCACGCAGAGCACGCCCGGCATCTTTGCCACGGCATCGCGGTTCGCCAATACCACGCGCCCGCTGTTGCCCGGCGCGCGAACCATGACGCCATGCACCATGCCATCCACCTGCCATTCGTTGGCATAGGTCGCAGTGCCGGTCACTTTTAATGGCCCCTCGGGGCGGTCGAGCGGCGCTCCGACAAGACCCTGCGCCATATCATCTAATCTGCGGGCGGTGGCAGGGGCGTCCATCTTAAATTGCTCGGTCATTGCTGTGCCTCCTCAGTGAGTTCGTTCAGCACCGACACTAGCGTGCGGCGGGCAAGGGGGATTTTGAAATCGTTCCCACCAAAGCCTTTGGCCTCAGCAAGAAGCAGGTCAGCGGCTGTGTTGAACAGGTCTTCGGAAGGGGCCGCCCCGGTCAGCAGGTCTTCGACCTCAGCATTTCGCCAAGGTTTCGGGGCAAGCCCACCAAAGGCCAGATCAGCGCGGGCGATTTGACCGTTCTCCACTTTGACGAGACCAGCAACCGAAACCAAGGCAAAGGCATAGGACGCTCGGTCGCGCACTTTGCGGTAGGTTTGTTTTGCATCAACAGGTGCAGGCAGCACCACGGCAGTGATCAACTCTCCCGGTTCCAGCACGGTCTCTTGATCAGGTCGGTCGCCGGGCAACAGATAAAGGTCATCCAGTGTCAGACGACGCGTGCTGCCGTCTTCCTGCAGGGTTTCCACCTCGGCCCCGAGGGCGCGCATGGCAACGGCCATATCGCTGGGATGCGTGGCGATGCAGTGTTCCGATGTGCCAAGGACTGCAAGAATGCGGTTGACCCCATCTATCGCAGAACAGCCCGTGCCCGGTTCACGTTTGTTGCAGGGCATCGCGCGGTCATAAAAATATAGGCAGCGCGTGCGTTGCAGCAGGTTACCGCCCGTTGTGGCTTTGTTGCGCAACTGTCCGCTCGCACCAGCCAACAGCGCCCGGCTGAGCACCGGCCAACCTTTGCGAATGCGGGTGTCATTGGCCAGATCACTGTTGGTGACCAATGCACCAATGCGCAGCCCGCCGTCATCCGTCTCTTCGATCTCGTTTAGGTCCAAGCGGTTGATGTCAATTAGCGCTTCCGGCGCCATGACTTCAAGCTTCATCAGGTCCAACAGATTTGTGCCACCAGCAATGAAGGTGCCACCGCTGGCCGCCTGACGTACCGCGCCTTGAGCGCTTTCGGCCCGAGTATAATCAAAATGTCTCATGCAGTTCCCCCCGCAGCTTTGCGGATCGCCTCAACGATGTTGGGATAGGCCGAACAACGGCAGAGGTTGCCGCTCATCCGTTCTGAAACTTCCTCCGGGGTGAGCTTTGCTTTGCCGTCCAGATCATCGGTCACATGGCTGGGCCAACCGTTGGAGATTTCTTCCAGCATCGCCGTGGCCGAGCAGATTTGACCGGGCGTGCAATAGCCGCATTGAAAACCGTCTTCACTGACGAAGGCTTCTTGCAGTGGGCTAAGGTTTCCGGGCTGACCGATGCCTTCGATGGTGGTCACCTCATCCCCATCGTGCATACAGGCCAACGTCAGGCAGGCGTTAATCCGGCGGCCGTTTACCATGACCGTACAAGCGCCGCATTGTCCGTGATCGCAGCCCTTTTTGCTGCCGGTCAATCCGAGATGATGGCGCAAGGCATCCAGCAGTGTGGTGCGAGGGTCGAGGTCCAGGTGCTGTTGTGTGCCATTAATGGTCAGGTTCGTTTCCATGACAAATTCCTTTGGCTAAATGAGAGCGGGAGGCGGCCCACGGTTATCGGCTAGATCGCAGGTAGGTCGGCGGGCGTTGGCGGCAAGCGGAGGGAAGTGTCGCGCCTCGCGAAGGAGACCCTTTGAAGACCACGACGGAGTGACGTTATATTACATAATGCTGATTACAAGCGGCGCAGTCTTGGCCGGGCGCGCGCTCCCGGATCCCCCTCTGGCTGCCACCCGCAAAGACGATTACAAGCATATTGAAAACCGGGGGAACAGAGCGTTGCAAAAGATTACATTGCCCGAAAGGCCCGATTGGCGCGCCCATGCCGAAGAGGTTGGCTTTACCTTTGCCGATATGCACGGGGAGCCGTACTGGGACGAAACCTCGGCCTATGCCTTGTCGCTTGAGCAGATCGAGAACGACATCGAAGACCCCTCGACCGAGTTGCACGGTATGTGCCGCGAAGCCGTGGCTGAGATCATTGCCAGCGAAGAGTTGATGGCGCGCCTTGCCATTCCGGAGGCGCATCGCGATCTCGTGGCCGAGAGTTGGCGCCGGGGTGATCCTGAGATCTACGGCCGCTTTGATCTGGCGTATGATGGTCAACGCCCCGCCAAGCTACTGGAGTATAACGCCGACACGCCGACCTCCCTTTACGAAAGCGCGGCGTTTCAATGGCAATGGCTTGAGGACCAGTTGAAGGCAGGCGTTCTGCCCGAGGGAACAGACCAGTTCAACGGCATCCACGAAGCACTGGTTGCCCGTTTTGCCGCTGTTTTTGAGCCGGACAGCGACCTACATTTCACCGCTGTCGCCGACAACCCCGAAGACTACGGCACCGTCGAAGCCATGGGGTGGGCCGCGCGGGAGGCGGGGCTTGGCGCGCATTACTGTGACCTCGACAAGATCGCGCTGAGCGAGGACGGCCAATTCCTTGACGATCAAGACCGCCGCATCGCGGTGTTGTTCAAGCTCTACCCGTGGGAAGACCTGCTGCGCGATGACTATGCCGCGCATATCGAAGGGTCGGGCTGCCTGTTTTTGGAACCCGCTTGGAAGGCACTGCTCTCGAACAAGGGGCTCTTGCCCGTGCTATGGCAAATGTTTGAGGGCCATCCCAATTTGCTGCCTGCGTTCTTCGAGGCGGATGTGGCAGAGGCGATTTCCGGTCGTGGCCCTGCTGCCCCCGGCTGCGCGGAGGCTTTTGACCGCGCCGCCGCGGATCTGGCCGATGCGCATGTGCGCAAACCGATCCTCTCACGCGAGGGGGCGTCGGTCGCGATCCACCAATCGGGTAAGGTGATCGAACAGTCGAAGAACACCGACTACGCCGAACATCCGCGCATCGTCCAAGCCTATGCGCCCCTGCCCACATTCGACGGCTTCCGCCCGGTGATTGGGTCTTGGATTGTCGGCGAGACCTGCGTCGGCATCGGCATCCGCGAAGATCGCTCGCGCATCACCCAGGATTTGTCCCGCTTCAAACCGCACTACATTCTTGCATAAACATTCGCCCCGCAGCCCCTTGGCAGAAAGACGACCATCATGACCAAACGCTCGAAACGGGTTTCCATCGCCATCCTCGGCGCCGCCGCATTTACCCTTGCAGGATGCGAGGAAGAAAAGGTCGACGCCGCCGCCTTCCCCGACCTACAAAGCTGCCTCGCGGATGCCTCAAGCGGTGGGATGTACACCCAGCAACAATGCGAAACCGCCTTTGATGAGGCCCAGACCCTCCATGTGGAGTCCGCACCGCGCTATGACAGCCTTGAGGTTTGCGAAGAACAGCATGGCGCTGACGCCTGTGGTTCAGAAGAAGCGGCGACCCAAGGCGGATCGGGCGGTATCTTCATGCCGCTGCTGGCTGGGTATTTGATCGGCAATATGATGAGCAATCGTGCGGGCATGTCAGCAGCACAGCCGCTTTATAAAACCTCCGATGGCCGCTTTACCAATGCCGCGCGGTCCAGCACCTATTCGGCAAATCGCGGTGCGGCAAAACTCAGCACTTCGCAGTTCGCACGGCCGACCACCACGGTTGGCAAGACGCCGATGACCCGTGCCACCGCCGCATCGCGGGGGGGCTTTGGTCGTTCCGGTGGATCGCGCGGTTTTGGCGGTTAAGCGAGGGCTAGGTCAGCACATGATCGCGCGGTGACAGCAGTGGCGGCGGCGCGCGGTCCAACGCCTCGGCGGCTGAGACTTCGATGATCCTGCACATGGCATCCAGCGGCAGGCCGTTCTGCACATTGCGAAAGGGCAGCTCCAGCTCATTGGTGACCGCCTGAAGGCCGAAAAAGACATAGGCCACAATCGCCGCGAAAATCGGCGCGAACCAATTCGTTGCCTCAATCAGCGCGAAGGGCAACAGCCAGCAATAGAGATAGGTCGTGCGCCGCACCATCAGTGAATAGACGAAGGGCAAGGGCGTGGTGAGAATGCGTTCGCACCCCGCCTGCGCAGCAGCAAGGGCGGCCAGCGTTTCTGAAAGCCTTATCTGTCCAAAACCACTCAGCCCATCCTGCGCTGCGAGATGGCTGATCCGCTCTGCCATGGCGCGCAGGGCAGCATCGGCGGGGTTTGTCCGGGCCAGCAGCGCTTTGGCTTGGTTGTCGCCAACCCAGTCGGTGATCTGCGCTTGCACATCGGCACCGCGCAGAAACCCTCGGTGCAAATGGGCAAATGCCACGCCAAGCGATAGGATCTCGGCCCGGTCCTCACCACGCCCCACAAAGATCGACAGATCGCGCCCGAGGGTGCGAAGATCGGCAATCATCGCCCCCCACAGCTTGCGCGCCTCCCACCAGCGGTCATAAGCGGCATTGTTGCGAAAGCCCAAGAACAGCGACAGGGCAACACCGAAAATCCCCATTGCCGCGATAGAGACATGGGGCAGTTCGACGAGATGTTGATCCACCAGTAGAACCACAGCGGTCAGCACGGCCACGCCGATGATCCGCCCGATAATATTCGGCACGATAGAGCCCTGTAGGACAAAGAACAGCTTCAGCGCGCTAGGCTGGTCCCTGACAATCATTCGACGATCCTTTGACAGTGCAATGGTCTAGGTCGAATGCAACCTCTGTCCTACAGAGACAAGATGCAAGAGAAGTCGAAGGGGCGTCCGCTGCAGTTACTTGCGCCGCAGCACCGCGGCGGCAAGGATCACGATCGCCAGCGACAACAGCGCCACCGACCAAAAGGGATCATTGCCATGGGGATGCACATGCGCGCCCTCATGCGCCGCGAGCGGGCTGGCGAAAAGGGCGAAGGTTAATATCAGTTTTTTCATCTTAATGTCCTTATCAAATTGGTGGCGGCGAAGAGCCTCTAAGCCCTAGCCAAGCCCTAACATCTCGCGCGCCTGCTGCGGTGTGGCGACGGGGCGGCCCGCCTCAGCACAGATCTCTGCCGCGCGGGTGACAAGCGCTGCATTTGAGGGCGCAAGCGTGTCTTTATCCATGCGGATATTGTCCTCCAACCCGGTGCGCAGATGCCCACCTGCCGCTGCACACCATGCATTCAACTCCGCCTGATGCCGGCCAATACCCGCCGCGCACCACGGGATATCTCCAAACAGCCGTTTCACCGTCTGAATGTAGAAATCAAAAACCTCGCGATCCGCAGGCATGGCGTTTTTCACACCCATGACAAACTGAATATAAGGCCGCGCCGGGATCGCGCCCGCGTCCGCCATCGCCTTGGCCTGAAGAATGTGGCTTAGATCGAAAACTTCGATCTCGGGCAGAACATTGTAGGTCTTCATTTCCCCTGCCAGCCAGTCGACAAGCTCAGGCGGGTTCTCGTAAACGCGGTTGGGAAAGTTGTTTGATCCCACGGAAAGCGAGGCCATATCCGGGCGCAGCGGCAGCATCCCGCCGCGGTTCTTGCCCGCGCCCGAACGCCCGCCCGTTGAGAATTGCACGATCATGCCGGGGCAATGTTTGCGCAGCCCTTCTTGCAGCCGCGCAAAGCGGTCGGGGTCTGCGGTGGGTGTGCCATCGGCGGTGCGCACATGGGCATGGCAGATCGTCGCTCCGGCCTCAAACGCGGCCTGCGTGCTTTCGATCTGTTCGATGATGTCAATCGGCACTGCCGGATTGTCGGCCTTTGTGGGAAGCGACCCGGTGATGGCCACGCAGATGATTGCTGGGTTATCGGTCATGGTTGTCCTCGATTACTTAAAATGTACTTAACCAGCGCTGTCGCGCGCCAGAGCGATAACACGCTGCAGCGCCTCATCCGTGGCCCCGTTGCCCGCGTCTGTTGGCCAGTCATAAAACCCTTTGCCGCTGCGTTTGCCAAGATGCCCCTGCGCGACGAGGTCGGCGAGGGTGGGTGATGGATCGTGGCGGTCGCAAAGATCGGGATATAGGTATTCGGCGATGCTGAGATGCGTGCCCAAGCCATTCATATCGCGCTGTCGAAACGGCCCGGAAAGCGCCATACGCACCCCGACAGACCACTGCACAATCTCATCAATCTCAGCGGGGCTGGCGACGCCTTCGTCTACCAGATGCAGACATTCCCGCATGATCGCATGTTGAATGCGGTTGGCTACAAAACCGGGCGGTGCATGGTCAAGCCGCACGGGCCGCCGCTCCAGCTTCCGCAGCAACGTCATGACATCATCGCAGAGCCCTACTGGGGCATTCTTTGCGGCCACGACCTCAACCGCTGGGATCACGTCGCCGGGGTTAAAGAAATGCGTGATTATGGCGCGGTCGGGATGCAACATTTGGGCGGACATGTCCGCTAGCGTGAGACCCGAGGTATTGGAGAGGATCGGCGCGCCCTTGGGTACGACGCTCTCTAACGCTGCAAAGACCTTTTGTTTCAGGGCAAGGCTTTCCGGCACGCATTCTAAAGCAATATCCGCACGCCCTGCCCCCTCCAGATCAGCGCTTGCAGTCGCATCCGAGACCGTGGCCAAAAACGCTTCGCGCGCGGCATTGGTAGGGTCGACCGCATGCACTGCCCAGCCATGGTTGGCAAAGAGCCTGCCGATGGATTGACCCATCGTTCCGGCGCCCACGATGATGATGCGTTCCGCCATGCTATCCCCTCCCGAATATCTGCTGTTTACTTATCACTAGGTGGTGGTGATAAGTAAACAGTGGATCGTTGAAAGGATGACCCCCGTGACCCAAACCTCGCCTTCGCGCCACGCGGTTGTCACTGGCGGCGCCCGTAACATCGGCCTTGGCATCGCGCGCAGGTTGCAAGAGGACGGTTGGCGGGTCTTTGTGCTCGACATCGCAGAGCCAGAGGAACCCACCCTGCGGGCGGATGCGCAGCAGGTGGACTTGTCAGATCCCGCAGCCATAACAGCGGCTTTGGAAATCGTCCTTAAGAACGGGCCGGTCACCTGTTTGGTCAACAACGTTGGCATCGTAAAACCCGCATCTTTCGACACGGTAGAGATTGATGACTTTGACCGTATCATGCATCTGAACCTGCGCCCCAGCATAGTGGCGGCAAAGCTTTTGGTGCCGGGAATGCGCGCAGCCGGAGCGGGGCGCATCGTGATGAACACCAGCCGCGTCACTAAGGGCAAAATTGACCGGACGCTCTATTCCGCCAGCAAGGGTGCAATCCAATCCATGGCGCGCACTTGGGCGTTGGAACTGGCGCGTGATGGGATCACCGTCAACTGCGTCGCCCCCGGCCCCATCGCCACGACGGCATTTTGGGAGAACAACCCCAAAGACGCCCCCGAAACCCGCGCGATCGTCGATGCGGTGCCGGTGGGCCGCATGGGCACCCCCGAAGATGTGGCGCAGGCGGTTTCCTTTTTCGCCGATCCGCGGAGCGGTTTTATTACCGGGCAGACGGTTTTCGTCTGCGGCGGCACGGCGGTCGGGTAGTCAGCTTTCAGGCTCAATGGTGTCGAGCAGCCTGCGCAGAACAGGATTACTCGGGTCGCGCAGATAGGCCAGCCCGATCCGGCTTTGCACCTTTGCGTCTCTAATCGGGAGGAACGACACGCCCGCGTCCTTCATCCGCGCGGCGGAAGCGGGGACGAAGGCGACGCCGAGGCCCGCCGAGACAAAATTCACGATGGCCGTAAACTGTGGCGCGCGATGCGCCACACGGGGCGCGAAACCGGCGTCGGCGCAAAGTTGATAGGCGCAGGCGGCGAACCCCATATCGGGGCCAAGGTGGCTAAAGATAAAGCTTTCTTCGCGCAGCGTTGCCATGGCGACCGATGGCACCCCGGCAAGACGGTGATCCGGCGGCACGGCCAGCAAAATATCCTCGGTATGCACGGTGCGGGTCAGCAATGTTTCAGGGACGCCGGAAAGTGGCAAACGCACAAAACCCGCGTCAAGCCTGCCTGCCACGATCTCAGCAATCTGCAAGTCCATGTCTAACTCGCGCAGGATAAGATCCACGCCCGCCGCACCTGCGCGCAGTTCCCGCAATAGCCGCCCCAGAATCCCCGCATAGGAAGCCGAGCCGACATAGGCCAATTCAATCCGCCCCCGCTGACCTGTTCGGGCCGCCTCGGCCACGGCCTCGACCCGCCGGGCCTGCTGCAAAAGTGCGCGGGCTTCGGGCAAAAGCGCGCGGCCAAACTCGGTCAGCGTGACCCGGCGGCGGTTCCGATCAAAAAGCAATGCGCCATCGAAAGCAGTTTCGAGGTGTTTCAGTTGTTGGGTCAGCGCAGGCTGCGCCACGCCCAAATGCGCCGCCGCTTGGCCGAAATGCAGCGTCTCTGCAATGGCGACAAAGACCTCATACTGGCGCAGCGAGGCGGTAAGTTGCTTTTCCATGCGGCCCCCTGAAACGGCTTTATGCGTTTTCACATGGGGCCGGGTGATAAGCAAGATAGATCACTGGACGCCGGTATATTACCCCTCTACCGCGCGGGCGCGCTTTCGACGCTCATATAGGGTGTCGGCATCTGCCAGATCATCGCTCTCGACTTTGATGGTCTCATGCCCTCCCGGCCGTTGCGCGCGTTTGCGGCGTGGCGTGGCGCCATCATCACTCTCACGGGGCAGGATTAACCGATCTACCACCGACCGACGCAGACCAAGCGTTGAGGTCAGATCAAACACCCGCGCCGCGATCTCTTCTGCCGCCTGCGGTAAAACCAAAAGCTCCAGACGTGTTACGGGCCGTGATTTCTTGCCCTGTCCGGCGAGTGTCAGAAGGTCAACCACGCCCGGCAACGCGCGCAGCCGGTCCACAGCTGCACCCAGTTCTTCGCCGGTCATATCGTCGATGTCACAGGCAAGTTGCACCAAGCTGTCCTGCTGTATGCCCCCTGAGACCGTGTCAAAAACACTGACCCGCAAAATATTCGGCAATCCCTTCATCACCCGCGTCCCGGCCCCTGACCCGGTGCCACGCAGCCGACCCGGTGGGCGGCTCGCCGACGGACTGCCACCGGTCACATGCGCAAGGATCGCAGCACCCGTGGGGGTTACACGTTCGCCCGGCACGCCGTCGTCGTGCCAATCGTAGCCTTGCAGGATCAGCGCGGTCGCGGGGGCAGGCACAGGTAGCTTGCCATGTGCCGTTTCAACCAATCCGCCCCCAAGCGGGAGCGCCGCGAGCGAGACTGTAGCCCCCGCTAGTGCCGCACAGATGCTGCCTGCGGCGGTCACATCCATCAGCGCGTCCCAATCGGCGATCTCATGAAAATGCACCCGGTCGATGGGGATGTTGTGCACCTGTGCTTCGGCCTCTGCGATGCGGTGCAGAATGGCGCAGGCGGACTTTGCCGTGCCGTCCGACAGCGGCGCGTTTTCCAAAAGCGCGCGCATGGCGCGGTAGGTCGTCTCGGCCCCATGCCGCGTGCCTGCGTCGGGTGCTGACAGCACCAATTCAAACCGCCGCGCGGTGATGCCCGAGGCAACATGTTCGGTCAGTTCCGCACGGCCCACCTCGGCAGGCAATACGGCGGCCACATCGGCCAGCACACGCTCGGCCAGATCGGGGAAAGCATGCAGCATCGCCGCGATGAACATATCGCCCGCCGCGCCGCCCACCGGGTCGAGGTGCAGATGAAGCCCTTGGCCCAGCATCAATGCCCCTCCGGCCAGGGATTGAGGAGCAGGCCGCCGTCAAACTGCATCTCTTGCAAATCACCGACCACCTCTACTCCCGGACGGTCGCGCAGTTCCGGCAGCATCGCTTCGGAGGCATAGAGATACTCAAGTTTCAGCGTATTGGGGATCCGCAGCAGCCTGACCTTGGTGATGTCCTCGGCCCCGCAGGTCTTGATCGCCGTTTGAATCGCTGTGCGGTCGCAGGGCATGACCATGGGTATTTTCGATTGTTTCAGCACCTGCGAGGTGATGGCATTGGCGTAAACCGCCTCTCGGTCGAAATCCTGTTCCAACCGTTCAGTGATTACATCCGCGCGCGCCGCGCCATTGCCGTTGCCATTGCTGCGCGGCGAGAGGCCAAGCGCCACCAACCGCGAGATATGCAAATGCACCTGCATCTTCTCACTCGAGAAACGATGGGTGATATTCGGGTCCATCCCGGTGCCGGAAAACTCCTTGCCGATCTCATCGACCACCAGCACATCCAGATCACCAGAGGCCGATGGCGCATCCAGCGGCCCCAGCGGCAGGCGTGGCATGTTGCGCATCGCGTCTTGCAGATAGGGCGCTTCGGCCTCCAACATTCCGTCACTGTCGAGTGCCACGACCTGTGCCAGCCCATCGTATGCGTTCTCAATCGTGCCGACGCCGAAAAGCACCTTGCAGCGCTCCAGCTTCATCCGCGCCATTTTGGCCACGAAGATACCGACGTTATCAATGCCGCGCGAATGGCAAGTCTCGGCTCCCGATTGCTTGCCCAGACCGATCGAGAGCATCTTGGCCAGCCCGCTCTCATTCGGCGCCCGGAAAGACGTATGCGGTTTGATGCGGTTGAACAGGATGATCCCATCGGCGGCATTGGCATGGCGGTCCATCCGCACCGACATGCCGTTGTCGAGCACGCCGATCTCATCAGTCTCCATCGACGAGCGGATCTCGCAACCGAGGCTTTCTTCGGTCACACCCAGTTTTGCTAAAAGCGCCGTCTGCCCCTCTGCCGTGGCCCCGCCGTGGCTGCCCATTGCAGGCACAACAAAGGGATGCGCCCCGCGGGCGCGGACCTCGGCCACGATTGCGGCCAGCAGTTCCGGCAGGTTAGCCAGACCCCGGCTGCCGGCGGTGATGGCGATGGACATGCCGGGCTTCACCTTGCTGACACATGCGGCCTGCATCGCCTCGGCCACGGCGGCGCGCGGGTCGTCGATCTGGGTCGCGGCAAAGGTCTGGCGGCACAGCGCCATCCGCGGCAGCGGCGTATTCTCGACCAGTTTCACATAGTTCGGTTTCATCTGCGCTGTCCCCTCTGACATCTGTTACCCCGTGACCCCAATCGGCCAAGGCGCGAATTCCTCTTCGCCCACGCCAAGCGCTTCGGATTTGCTCTGCTCGCCCGAGGCGATGGCGAGGATGCGTTCAAAGATCGCTTGGCCCAATTCCTCTAGGCTCAGCTCACCGTCGATCACGGTACCGCAGTTGATGTCCATATCGTCCTGCATCTGGGTGAACATCGGCGTGTTGGAAGCCAGCTTGATCGTCGGCGACGGGTAAGAGCCAAAGCAAGAGCCGCGCCCGGTGGTGAAGCAAATCAGGTTCGCCCCTCCCGCGATCTGCCCCGTGGCCGATACCGGATCAAAGCCGGGCGTGTCCATGAAGACCAACCCTTTTTGGGTCACCGCTTCGGCATAACGATAGACTTCCATTAAACCGGTGCTGCCACTTTTCTTGGCTCCGCCAAGGGATTTTTCCAACACATTAGCCAATCCGCCCGCCTGATTGCCGGGGCTTACGACGCCGTTGATCTGCGTGTCGCGACCCTTGGTATGCTCAAGCCACCAGTCCATGCGCTCGACCAATTTGCGGCCCACCTCTTCGCTGCGCGCGCGCCGGGTGAGCAGGTGTTCGACGCCAAAAATCTCGGGCGTTTCCGACAGGATTGCCGTGCCGCCGTTGCGCACCAGAATATCCGCCGCCACGCCAAGGCCTGGGTTGGCCGACAGACCCGAAAGCCCGTCCGACCCGCCGCATTGCATCCCAATGGTGATGTGTTCCGCCGAACAGGGTTCGCGCTGCACGGCATTGGCTTGATCCAACATTTCGCGCACGGCGTCCTTACCTTCGGCAATCGCGCGGGCCGTACCACCGACGTGCTGCATGGTGATCGTGCGCAGCATCTTGCCCTCGGCCAGCCCTTCTTTTTCGAAGAACTGCGCTAGATTGTTGCGTTCGCACCCCAGTGACAGGACCACGGCCCCGGCCAGATTGGGATGGCGGATGTAGCCCGATAGCGTGCGGCGCAGCAGGTCCATCGGCTCGCCCGTAAGCTCCATCCCGCAGCCGGATTCGTGGATGAAGGGGATCACGCCGTCGACATTCTCCCAGGCCTCCATCCGCTCTTCGTCGAAGTAGTTGGCGATTTTGCGCGCCACCGTGGCTGAGCAATTTACGGTGACGAAAAGCCCGATGTAGTTGCGCGTGCCCACCCGGCCATTCTCACGCCGGATGCCCATAAACTGTGCGCGCTCTGTGGGCGGCAGCAGGTCGGTTGGGGTATAATCGCGGGCGAAAGCATAGTCTTTGTCAACCGCATCGAACTTGATGTTATGGCTGTGCAGCCAGTCCCCCGCTGCGATATCCTGCGCCGCATAGCCGATCACCGTGTCAAATTTCAGGATTGGCGCGCCCTGCTGGATGGGCCGGATTGCGATCTTGTGACCTTGGGGCGTATCGTGGTTGGCATGCAGCCCGTCTTGCGGCAATACCGCCCCTTGGGGCACCGCCGAGGTCGCCACAACCACGTTATCCGTCGGTGACAGCAGCATCACTCTTGCGCTTTGGTCTACTTGCATGGTCTGGCTGTCCATCGGATGCTCCCCCCACAGGGTGTCAAAAAAACCGCTTCGGTAAGACGTCATTAACTGATATATTAGATTTAACAGCTATGGAAGAGCCCACATGACCTCATCGAACACCCCTCCCGCGCAAAGCGCACAGACCCTCGCCAAAAGTATCTTGGGCGGAGGGGCTGATCTGGGTCTGTTCGAAGGCGGCCCCACAGGGCGCGGGGTCTATGCCACGTTGCGCGATCAGATTGTCCGGCTCGACCTGCCGCCCGGCACCCCGCTCTTGCGTGCGGAACTGGCCGAGACCCATGGCGTCAGCCTGACGCCGCTGCGCGACGCGCTGCAACAACTCGCCAAAGAGGGGCTGGTCAAAATCTACCCACAGTCGCGCACTTTGGTGACGCCGATCGATATGTCCGCGATCCGCGAAGCGCAGTTCATGCGCATTGCCCTTGAGACAGAGGTCGTGCGCCGTTTGGCCGCCCACATAGCGCCCGAAGCCCTGACCCGTCTGCGCAGTATCGTCGCCCTACAAAGCAGCATCTCGGATCAGCCCGGCGATGTGCCCACCTTTCAGGAGCTGGACGAAGTGTTCCACCAGACCCTCTTCGTCGCGGCGGGGCATGTGCAAAGCCAGCGCATCATGCGCAGTCACGCGGGCCATTTGGAGCGTCTGCGCCGCCTGCATCTGGATGACATTGACGAGGCGGGGCGCATCCTGAACAACAAGGACGTGATCGGCGGCCACAGCCGAATTCTTGACGGGATTGAGGCGGGCGACGCTGATGCGGCGATGGAGGCGCTCCGGCAGCACCTGCAGCGCACCGTCGACCGGATGACCGAGAAGCGGGCGGCTTTCCCGGAGTATTTCACCCCGGAAAAGCCCTAAATCAGCGGTTGTTGGCTTTGCGCCACTCGGCAAACTTGTCGAGGTTTTCCTGCTTGGTGCCGGGATATAGCCCGATGATCCCCGCGCCGCCTTTGACCTCTTCGACGACGAAATCCTCATAGGCGGTCATCTCTACCGCCTCATCCGCCACCTCTTCGGCGATATCTGCGGGAATGATGATTACGCAGTCATCGTCGCCCACCACGATATCGCCGGGAAAAACCGGCGCATCGCCGCAGCCGACAGGGCAGTTGATCTCAATCGCCTCATGCAGGGTCAGGTTCGTGGGGCTAGAGGGCCGCGCGTGATAGGCGGGCATCTCCAGCGCGCCGATGGTCGCCGCATCGCGCAGCCCGCCATCGGTCACCACCCCTGCCGCGCCGCGCATCATCAGCCGGGTGATCAGGATATCCCCAGCACTCGCGGCGCGCGCGTCTTTGCGGCTGTCCATCACCAGCACATGACCCTCGGGGCAGGTCTCAATCGCGACGCGCTGCGGGTGCTTGGGATTGCGGAATTCGACCAGCTGGTTGCGGTCTTCGCGCGCGGGCATATAGCGCAGGGTAAAGGCAGGGCCGACCATATTTTTCCCCTTGGCCGCGACCGGACCCACCTCCTGCACAACCTGATTGCGCAGCCCGCGTTTATAAAGTGCTGTGGCCAATGTCGCGACCGAAACCGCCTTTAGTTTCTCGCGCAATTCGGGGTTCATGCCCTGTCTCCCTTCAGTCGGTTGTCTGTAATGAACTGATCCAGCACCGCCTGCTGACGCTCTGTCAGGGGCCAAGCGGAGGGTGGGCGCGTGGCGCCGCAATCCTGTCCGATGGCCATCAGCGCCGCCTTGACGCCAGTGACATTGGTGCCGTTATGCTCTTCGGCGCGGATGTCCTCGAAGGCGCGCATGCCCGCGATCAACTGGTTCGCCTCTGCGTAATTGCCTGAGTCGAGCGCTGCGTGAATGGCGACCGACCGCTCGGGCCAGACGTTGATCAGCCCCGAGGTAAACCCCCGCGCCCCCACAGCATAAAGCGGCGGCGCCCAAACCTCGGCCAAACCGCCGACCCAAACGATATCATCCGGCGCTGCCTCAATCGCGCGGGCAAGGTTCAAAGGGTTCGGCGTGGCCCATTTGACCCCCTTCACCCCCTCGACCTCACAAAGTCGGGCGATGCCCTCGGGCCCCATCGCATCATTGCGCAGATACAGCATCACCGGCAACCCGCCCGAAGCATCCCGCACCGCGCGCACATAATCGACCGTGCCACGGGGGGAGACGAAGGGATCGGGCGGCTGGTGGATCATCAGCGCATCGGCGCCCGCGTCAGCGCTCGCTTTGGCCAGCGCACAAGCATCGCGAATGCCGCGCCCGACACCCGCCAGCAGCGGCGCGCGCCCGTCGACCATCTGGGCCACCTCGCGCACCATCGTGCAGGCTTCATCATTGGTCAGCGCGTAATATTCGCCGGTGTTGCCGTTCACGACCGGGATATGCACCCCGGCGGCGAGCGCGCGGTCAATGATCGGGGCCAGCTTGCGCGGCGCAATCTCTCCTTCCGCGTCATAGGGCGTCACAAGGATGCCCGAGATGCCGGTGAGCGCGTTTGATAGATCATGTGTCATCGACATACCCCTTAGAAAATATCCGGTTCACCCGCCGCTTGACCGAAGGCGGCGGTGAGATAGTCAAAGTCACAGCCCTGATCGGCCTGCCCCACATGACGCTGGAACATATAGCCCCAGCCGCGCTCGAACCGTGGCTCAGGGGCTTTCCACGCGGCGCGGCGAGTGGCGAGTTCATCCTCGTCCACCAGCATGTCGAGGGTGCGCGCCTCAAGATCCATGCGCACGATGTCACCTGTCTTCAGCAGCGCCAGTGGCCCACCTACGAAAGATTCCGGCGCGACATGCAGGATACAAGCGCCGTAAGACGTGCCCGACATCCGCGCATCCGAGATCCGCAGCATGTCCCGGTGCCCCTGTTTCAACAACGCTTTCGGCATTGGCAACATGCCCCATTCAGGCATCCCCGGCCCGCCCTGCGGCCCCGCGTTGCGCAGCACCAGCACATGGTCCGGCGTCACGTCGAGGTTCTCGTCATCAATCGCGGCCTTCATCTCGGGGTAGCTGTCAAAGACCAGTGCCGGGCCTTCGTGGCGGTGAAATTTGGGATCGCAGGCCGCCGGTTTGATGACCGCGCCATTGGGGCAAAGATTGCCCTTGAGCACGGCAAGCGAGCCTTCTTTATAGACCGGGTTCGACAGGGGCCGGATCACATCATCATTATAGACAGGCGCGCCCGCGATCCCTTCTTCCAAGGGTTTGCCGGTGCAGGTGATCGCCGTACGGTCCAGCTTATCCCCCAGTTGATCCATCAGCGCCCGCAGCCCGCCCGCGAAATAGAAATCCTCCATCAGGTATTCGCTGCTGCCCAAAGGCCGAATGTTAGCAATGAGCGGCGTGGTGCGGCCCAAGGCATCCAGATCGTTCAGCTCCAGCGCCACGCCTGCGCGGCGTGCCATCGCCAGCAGATGCACCACCGCGTTGGTCGAACAGCCCGTCGCCATTGCCACCGTCGCCGCGTTCTGCACCGCAGCCGGGGTGATGATCTTATCAGGCGTCAGGTCCTCCCAAACCATATCGACGATCCGCCGCCCGCAAGAGGCACTCATCCGTTTGTGGCCCGCATCTGCGGCGGGGATGGAGGTGGCCCCCGGCAAGGTCAGCCCCATCGCCTCGGCAATCGCCGTCATGGTGGAGGCCGTGCCCATGGTCATGCAATGCCCGTAAGACCGCGCAATGCCGCCTTCGACACCGACCCATTCCTCTGCCGAGATCGTGCCCGCGCGGCGCTCGTCCCAGAACTTCCACGCGTCCGAGCCGGAGCCAAGCGAACGACCTGCATAATTGCCGCGCAGCATCGGCCCCGCAGGCAGGAAGATAAACGGCACGCCTGCGCTGATCGCGCCCATGGTCAGGCCGGGCGTGGATTTATCACAGCCGCCCATCAACACCACACCGTCCAGCGGGTGCGAGCGGATCGTCTCTTCCGTCTCCATCGCGATCATATTGCGGTAGAGCATTGAGGTCGGCTTGGTGAAACTCTCGTCGATCGAGATCGTCGGAATCTCCAACCCCAAGCCACCGGCCTGCGCGATGCCTTTCTTTACATCCTCCGCGCGGTCGCGGAAGTGGAGGTGGCAGGGGTTCATCTCGGACCAAGTGTTCAGGATGCCGATCACCGGGCGTCCCTCCCAATCCTCGGGGCCCAGACCCATCTGCATCATCCGCGACCGATGCCCAAAACTGCGCAGATCGTCGGGGGCAAACCAGCGCGCGCTGCGCAGCTGATCGGCGGTTTTCTTGGTCTCGGTCATGGGATCCTCGCCAGCTAAAACATCATCGCAAAACGGGTGGAAATCACATCTTGCTCCAACTGATATATTACCGTATCACCCCTATTGTCGATACCATTTGAAGGGCGCGTCGCGAAAATGTCGGGAAAAACACTCAAACAATCGCTTCGCCAAGGCAGCCGCCTGTCTGGGTTCTGGCTCTCACTCTGCTCACCTACGGTGACAGAAATCGCCGCGGGCAGCGGGATCGATTGGCTCTTACTAGACATGGAGCACGCGCCAAATGACCTGAGCCAAATCACCGACCACCTGCGCGCCGCAGGCTGTGCCAATCCCAATGCGCAGATGGTCGTGCGGATGCCGTCTTCAGACCAGACCATGACCAAACGATTGCTGGATATCGGCGTGCGCAATCTGATGTTCCCGATGATCCAAAACGCCGAAGACGCCCGCCGCGCCGTGTCTTGGACCCGCTACCCCCCCGAAGGGCTGCGCGGCATCTCGGCCACGATCCGCGCCAATAACTACGCGCGGCAAACGGAATACCTGACCACTTATGCCGATGCGCAATGTGTCATCGTGCAGGTCGAAACGCCCGAAGCGGTCGCGGAAATCTCCGCCATTGCCGCTGTGCCCGGCGTGGACGCGATCTTTATCGGGCCGGGCGACCTGTCTTCGGCGATGGGCCATACCGGCAACCCGATGCACCCAGATGTTCAAGACAAGATCCGCGAAGCAGTCGATGCCATACACGCCGCCGGGTTGCCTGCAGGCATCCTTGGCTATGGCGCAGATCTGGCGCGCCGCTACTTTGAAAGCGGTATCGAATTTGTCGCCATCGCGGGCGACGCTTGGCTGCTCACGCGGCAGATGGATGCGCTGGTCCAGACCATGGCGCAGCCCTCCCCCACCTCAAAACAGCAAACCGACAAGGATTGACCATGAGCGCGGATAACAAGACATTTCACCCCCACGGCAAGCATCTGATCGCAGGCGCGTGGGTCGGCGGCGGGGAAACCTTTGCCAATTCCCCCGCCACAGGCGAAAGCGACCAGTTCCAAAGTGGCACCCCTGCCCATGTGAACCGCGCCTGCGAAGCGGCGGAGGAAGCCTTTTGGTCCTACGCTTCTTCCAGCCGCGAGACGCGCGCCAATTTCCTGGACGCCATCGCCGATGAGATGGAGGCTCGCGCCGAGATCATCACCGAAATCGGCGCCCGCGAATCCGGCCTGCCCGAAGCCCGTCTTCAAGGCGAGCGTGGGCGGACAACCGGGCAACTCCGCCTCTTCGCCAATCACATCCGCAAGGGCGCACATCTGGACCGTTGCGTGGACGAAGCCCTGCCAGATCGCCAACCGATGCCCCGCCCCGACATCCGCATGATCCAACGCCCCATCGGCCCGGTCGCAGTGTTTGGCGCGTCGAACTTCCCGCTGGCGTTTTCCACCGCAGGCGGTGACACCGCAGCGGCGCTGGCGGCGGGCTGTCCGGTGGTCGTCAAAGGCCACTCCGCCCACCCCGGCACGGGTGAAATTGTCGCCGAAGCGATCCATGCTGCAATTAAGAAGTGCGGCGTCCACCCCGGTGTCTTTTCCCTTATCCATGCCAACAGCCGCGAGGTGGGTCAGACGCTGGTGCAGCATCCACTGATCAAGGCCGTGGGCTTTACCGGCTCTCTCGGTGGGGGCCGCGCGCTCTTCGACCTCTGCGCACAACGCCCTGAGCCGATCCCGTTTTTCGGGGAGTTAGGTTCAGTCAATCCGATGTTCGTTCTGGCCGAGGCCACCCGAAACCGGGGCGCGGAAATCGGCGCGGGCTGGGCCGGATCGCTGACCATGGGCGCCGGGCAGTTCTGCACCAACCCCGGCATCGCGGTCGTGGCAAAAGGGGCCGAGGGCGATGCCTTTGTCGCCGCCGCGAAAGAAGCGCTAGAGCAGGTCGGCACACAACTCATGTTGACCGATGGCATCGCCAAAGCCTACCGCAACGGCAAAGAGCGCTTCACCGGGCGCAACGCAGTCCGCGCGCTGGTGAGCACTGACAGCGAGGGGCGCAGCGCCCAGCCGAACCTCTTCGAAACCGATGCCGATACCTACCTACAAGACCACGCGCTTGGCGAAGAGGTTTTTGGCCCCTTGGGTCTGGTGCTGCGGGTGTCGTCGGGCGATGAGATGCAAGAGCTCGCCAAAGGGTTCGAAGGCCAGCTAACCGCCACCCTCCAGATGGACGACGGCGATACCGACGCGGCCAAAGCGCTGATGCCGATCCTTGAACGCAAGGCTGGCCGGGTGCTGGTGAACGGCTTCCCCACCGGGGTTGAGGTTTGCGATGCCATGGTGCACGGCGGCCCCTACCCGGCGTCCACCAACTTTGGCGCGACGTCCGTGGGCACCATGGCGATCCGTCGCTTCCTCCGTCCGGTCTCATATCAGAACTTGCCTGAGGCGCTGCTGCCCGAAGACCTGCGCGGGGCATCGGTATGAGCGGCGCGCTGATCGGCCCCGTCGCCGTGCTCGACGCGATGCCACAGGATATGCAGGATAAGGTGCGCGGCTATGCCGAAGGGCTCGACCTGCGCTTCGCCGACTCCTTCTCCGAAGAGGATTTCGCCAAAACGGTGAACGGCGCGGCCTATATCGTTCCCCGCGGACGCGGCCTTCCTGCCTCGGTGCTGCGCGGGGCCGATAGTGTGCGTCTCGTCCACCAATGGGGCACGGGCTATGACAAGATCCCCGTTGATGTGGCGAAAGAAATGGGCGTGACCGTGGCGCGCAGCCCGGGCGTCAATGCACCCACTATTGCTGATCTGACCATCGGCATGATGATCGCGGCCCTGCGCCGCATCCCGCTGCACTATAACAACACCCGTGCGGGCAAATGGATCGTGCCAGAGATCGTCCCCGGTGCGCGGGACCTCAGCAGCCAAAAGGTTGGGCTGATCGGCTTTGGTGCCATCGGGCAGCTTGTGGCAAAACGGCTGACGGGCTTTGACTGCGAGGTGCTCTACTACCGCCGCTCAGGGGAGGCCGAAGGCACCAGAGCGCGCTATGCCGAGCGCGACGAAATCCTCGAGACCTGTGACATCGTCAGCCTGCACATGCCGCTGACCGAGACGTCACACCACACCATCGGCGCGGCGGAACTGGCGCGGATGAAGGCGGATGCCCTGCTGGTCAACACCGGGCGCGGCGGGCTGATTGATGAGGCGGCCCTGATCGATACGTTGACGAACAAACGCATCGCGGGCGCGGCCTTGGATGTCTTCACCGAAGAGCCGGTTGAGCCGGACAACCCACTTCTGCGCCTCGATAACGTCCTGCCCCTGCCGCATATCGGTGGCCATAGCGAGGATAACCTCAAGCGCATGGTCGGCCATTGGGCCAGCAACATCCGCGCTTTCCACGAAGGGCGCGGGATCGACGAAAGCTGTATCGTCACTTAAATTACGCCTCCGGCCTGAACCCTCAGACCGGAGGCGTACCGTTCAACCTTAGAGCGGAACGGGCATGAGGATCTTATTGGTCTGACTCACCAGATACCCCGCCTCTGCACTCTTCTTCAGATAAGCCTGCCACTCAGGGTCCGCCGCCATCTGAGCGCGGCGCGCAGCGCGGTCGGCGGCATCTTCATAGGCCCAGATATGGACGAATGAATTTACGTCGCCCGTCTCGACCTGCGCATAGATCACTGGCGCGCCAAGAATACGCTTTTGGGCCGGAAAACCGAACTCCGCATAAAGCGCGAGGTGTTTCTTGATCGTACCGGGGCGGCAGCAATAAGTACGGTGGTCGTAAATCATAAAATGGCCTTTCGGGCTGTTATCTTTATGCAATTCCCGCGTGGTCGGTGATCCGGGTCCGCGCCTGCAAAAGGTGATAGGCCATCGACACACCCGCGACTTCGCTGTCACCTGCGCGGATCGCTTCGAGTATTTGGCGATGCTCGCTGATCACCACATCGATCCGCGCTTGGGAGCCTTCGCGGGTCAGCTTTTGCGCGACGTCGATCCCTTGCTCAATGGACTCCCGCGCGCAATCGAGCATCCGAATGAAGACCTCATTGCCCGAAGCCGCTGCAATGGCGCGGTGGAACTGGTAATCTGCGTCAAAGGACGGGGTGCGTGCTTGCATCGACGCCTCTAGCGTCTGCAACGCCGCCTCAATCCGTGCGATGTCTTTCGGGTTGGCCCGTTGCGCGGCCATGCGGGCGGTTGCTTTTTCAACCGTGATCCGCGCCTCCATCGCCCGCATCAGACCGGCGACAGATCCGGCCGTCGCATATTCGATCAGCTTTTCCGAAGGCCTCCGCCGCACAAAGGTGCCGACACCGCGCCGCGCCTCAACCAGCCCGTCCTCTTGCAACTTGCGCAGCGCCTCGCGCACCACAGGGCGGGACACGCCAAAGGCCGTGGCAATCTGGTTTTCCGAAGGCAGCTTTTCGCCCTGCACCAGTTTGTTCGACACGATCTGCTCTAGTACCTGCCCGTATAGCTGATCGGCCAGTGTCTGGCGTTTCTTAATCTTCAGTTTCGGTGCTGTCACCGGTCACTCCCCCGCCGCGGCGCGACGCATCATATTGGCCAATCGCAACGCCGAGGTCGCCGCACCATAGCCGTTGTCGATGTTCACAACCGTCACCCCCGGCGCGCAGCTGGCGAGTATCGAATCGAGCGCGACCCTCCCGCCGCGGGCCACACCATAGCCCACGGAGGTCGGCACACCAATGACCACCCCTGGCACCAGCCCGGCCACGACCGACGGCAGGGCCGCGTCCATCCCGGCGAAGACGATCACCACATCCATTTCGCGCAGCAGTTCCTCCCGCGCGAGCAGACGCCAAAGCCCGGCCACGCCCACATCCGAGACTTCGATCGCACCCATTCCACCGTAAGCCAACGTACGCTTCGCCTCTGCCATAGGGGCATAGTCTGACGTACCCGCGCTGACCAAACCGATGCGTGGGGTGCTGGCCAACGGGCCAATCTCTCCGAGAATGGCGGTGCGAGAAGCGGCGCAGTAATCAACGGACTGACGCATATTTTCCGGCAGGTCGCCGAACTGCTCTGCCGTTAGCCGGGTCAAAAGAAGCCTGCGCCCCTCCGCCGCCGCGTCGCCAATGATTGCGGCGATCTGCGGCACTGATTTATGCTCGCAAAGCACCGCTTCTTCGATGCCGATGCGCCCCCCGCGCCCGCGGTCAAAGGTCACGTCGGGGTGCCCGTCGGGGCCTCTCTCATTGATGGACAAATGCACTTCCTCTTGAATAGGGGCGCAGGTCAACCGCGCGCCCGTCATCTGTTTCCTGCCGGACCTGCGCTAAAACCATTGCACGCTGAGAGGGGGAAAGAGTGTTGTGCGCAAGCTGGTCTACCTCAACCACCCAGCCTCCGCGCAGCAGGCGGCAACGCAAGGTGATATTGCCCAGCTCCGCGCGTAGTAACGTCTCGACCCGATCAATCACCGCCAAGTCCGCAGGCTCCACCCGCAGGCCGGTTTCAATCCGGCTGGCCAGACAGGGCGCTGCTGGCAATTCCGCCAGTTCCCCCAGCCCAAGCACCCGCGCCAGCGCGCGCACATCTGCTTTGGACATCTGCGCATCGACGAACGGATGCAGCACGCCATGCTCTGCCGCCGCCTGCAAACCGGGGCGGTAGTCTGACAGATCATCGGTATTGGTGCCCGCCGCCACCAGCGGCCCCATGCGTGCCAGTGTGCCGTAAAGGTTCGACTTGCAGAAATAGCAGCGGTTCACCGGGTTGGCGCGGTAGGACGGATCGGCAAATTCGCCCGCATCCACTAGCCTCAACGGCACATCCCAAGCGGATGCGAATTCTTTTACCCGCGCCGTTGCCGCTGAGGGAACCGCTGCCGACACCGCATGGCACAGCGTGAGCCCCGCCGCTCCACGTACTTTGGCTGCCGCGGCAGAAAGGGTCAGGCTGTCAATCCCACCGCTTAATGCAATCGTAAGGGACGCAGGCCTGGCAAGTGCATCATGAAGTGCCGCAGGTATCGTCATTCGTCCAACCCGTCTTCTGTCTTGAGCTGCGCCAAGAGACGCGCGCTCGACATCTGTAGGTGGTCCCGCATTCGCTGACGGGCATTTTCCGCATCGCCTTGGGCAATGGACGTGGCGATGTCATAATGTTCCTGAATGGCGTCCCGGCTTTCGCCCCCGCGCTTCAACGCTTGAAGCCGCCCGGCCAACATCGTCTCTCGCAGACTGGCGACGAGATAGTTAAACAGACCTAGGTAATAGCTGTTCCCGGTGGCCTCACAGACCGCGCGGTGAAAGGCGAGGTCGGCACTAACCCCGCTGGCAACCGCAGGACCGCCAATCTTGTTGCTTTGGTCGTAGTCCGCAGCGGCGCGCTGGATTTCATTACGGGCCTCCGGCGTCGCGCGGGCAGCGGCGATGGCAGCGGCCTCAATCTCTAGACCCATGCGTAATTCTAGAATTTGCTCAAGTTTGCGTTGGCTTTCCACATCCTGCTCATGAATCGCAAACCCTTGTCGGGGCCGATCACTGGCAACGAACGCGCCGCGCCCTTGCCGACTTGAAAGCATCCCCTCCGCTTTAAGACGTGATACCGCTTCACGGATTACCGTGCGACTGACGTCAAAGTCACTCGCCAAAGTGGTCTCGGACGGCAACACATCGCCCACGCTCCAGATACCATTCACAACATTATGCCGAAGCACCTCAGTCACTTGATCGCTGAGCGTGGCACCATCGACTAGGGGTGCTGTCGCCTGAAGATTTCCTGCCATAATAACAACTTCCTTTCGCCGATTGGACCACCTGTATGACAAGCTGTCAATAAAGAGGAGATAGGGCCGTTTGAACCATTACAACCAGAATACAACATTACAAGTAAGAGGGAATATGCCCCGATTTGTATTTTTAATTGACAGGCATACGATTCCCCCCCAGTCTGCAGACCTACGGCAAGAGGGTATCAGGGGGGAGCCCGGAACCCATCCAGTTACTGCCGACACACAGTTAAAACTCGGGAGGAGTTTCTATGTCACCTATGTTCAAATCGTTACGCCGCACCACCGCGGCCACCATCCTTTTCGCAGTCGCAGGTGTTGCCGCACATGCGCAAAGTTTTGTTATGGCGACCGGCCAGCAGGGCGGCTCTTGGTATCCAGTGGGCGGCGCGATCAAGGCGATCGTTGAGCGTGAGAACCCCGGCATGGACATCACGGTGACGCCGGGCGCTGGTGTGTCGAACGTGGTCGGTGTGGACGGGGGCCGTTTTGGCATCGCATTCGCCAACTCGATTTCGACCGTGGACAGCCTTTCGGGCAAAGAGCCTTTCCGCAAGGCGACCACCAATGTCTGCAACCTTGGCATTCTCTATCCGCAGTATTTCCAGATCGTCGCATTGGAAGATTCCGGCATCAAGACCATCGCCGACATGAAGGGCAAGCGCCTAACCACACAGCAGCTTGGCAATACGGGTGAGTTCCTGACGCGCGAGCTTTTGTCGACCGCGAATTTGACCTTTGATGATCTCGATAGCGTCGCCAACACGTCCTATTCTGACTCTGCCTCGCAGATGAAAGACGGTCAGGCCGATTTCTTCACGCTGGGTTCGTCCCTGCCGACCGGTTCGGTTATGGACCTCGCCTCTTCGCGTAAAATTCGCCTGATTGACGTCGACGAAGAGACCTTCGCCTACTTTAAAGGTCAGAACGCCGCTTTCCAGCGTCGCGAAGTCAAAGCAGGCGCCTACCCCGGTTTTGATGAGACTGTACATGCCATCAGCTATGACACCCATATGGTCGCACCTTGCGACTATGACGGCGAGATCATCAAATCTGTCCTGGGCGCAATTGCCGACAACAACGACAGCTTTGCCGCGATCAGCAAATCCATGGCGGACCTTACGGTTGAGGAAATGGCCACCGACATTGGCGTGCCCTTCCACCCCGCCGCGAAAGAGTTCTACGCCGAGCGTGGCGTCTCGGGGATGTAATCTACCCCTGACGAAGAACGGGTCGGCCGGGGCAGCACGCTCCGCCCGACCCAATCCCATACTGGCCCCCGCCGCGCGCGCTCAGCGCAGCAGTGCTTCCGGCCACCTTCCACTCTAGACGCGAGAACCCCCATGCAACTGTCGATCTTACTGGACAAGATGCCCCTGATTACCCGTATAGCAAGGCTGATCCTGGTCGGTATGGCTGTGTGGCATCTCTACGTCGCCTTTGTTGGCCCGCCCAACCCTTATATCATGCGGGGCGTTCACGTCGCGCTCGCGCTTCTGCTGATCTTCCTCACGGTTGACCGCAAAGGTCTGCGCAACGATGTGCCCAGTTGGTATGATGTGGTGATCGGTCTGGTCGCGGCGAGCGCTGCACTCTACCCGTCCTTCAACCTCAATTACATCACGCAGCGGTTTCTCTACGTCGATCCGTTGATGCCGATGGACATCGCGGTGGGGATCACCCTTGTGGTTCTGCTGCTTGAGGCAACCCGACGGATGCTTGGGCCGATGCTGCCCATCACCGCCCTTCTATTCCTCGGCTACGGTCTGGCCTTCACCTCGACCCTCCCCTCGGTGATCCTTGAGCAGCTGTTCATGACGCCGGAAGGCATTTTCGGCATCCCGATCGCGGTGTCAGCGACTTATATGGTGCTGTTCATCCTGTTTGGCTCATTGGTTGAGCGGATGGGCGTGGGCCAACTCTTCATGGATTTCGCCGTGGCCCTCACCGGCCGTCAGGTGGGCGGCCCCGCCAAGGTGGCCTGCGTGACCTCCGGTCTGTTCGGCTCGGTCTCCGGCTCTGCCGTGGCGAACGTGATGACGACCGGCACTTTCTCCATCCCGCTGATGAAACGCATGGGCTTTAAACCTGCCTTCGCGGGCGCGGTCGAAGCCGTGGCTTCCACGGGCGGTCAGATCATGCCCCCCGTTATGGGGGCTGCGGCCTTTGTCATGGCGGAATACCTCGGCGTGGGGTATCTGACAGTTGCGAAATATGCGCTGGCCCCGGCCATTCTGTTCTATGTCGCGCTCTTTGCTGCGGTCCATTTTGAGGCCAAGCGTAAGGGCATTGGTTCGGTCCCCAAAGAAGACCAAGTGCCGCTTAAAATTGTCTTGCTCGAACGTGGCCACCTATTCTTGCCGTTGGCGATCATCGTCGGCGTGCTGATGATGGGCTACTCGGCTCCTTATGCGGCGCTTTGCGGGATCATCTCGGTCGTGCCGGTCGCCGCGCTGCGCAAGACGACACGGCATTACGTCACCGTCGACAACATCCTTGATGCGCTTGAGGGTGGCGCGCGCAACGTGCTAGCGATTGCGGCCGCGTGTGCCTGTGCGGGCATTGTGGTTGGCGTCATCGACATTACCGGCCTTGGCCTCACCTTCTCGAACTTCGTAATTGAAGCGGCCCAAGACACGCTGGTTATCGCGCTGTTCCTGTCCATGATCGCGGGCATCATCCTTGGTATGGGGATGCCGACAACACCCGCCTATATCGTGCAGGTCGCCCTGTTGGTTCCGGCATTGGTAAAGCTGGGCGTTCAGGTCGAAGCGGCGCACCTCTTTGTGTTCTACTTCGCGATCCTGTCGGCCATCACACCGCCCGTCGCGATGGCGGTCTATGCGGCCAACACCCTGTCCCATGCCAAGATCGTTGAGGCGAGCTGGGCTGCGGTGAAACTCGGTGCGACCGGCTTTATCGTGCCCTTCATGTTCGTCTATGAACCGGCGATCCTGATGCAGGGCTCGGTCACCCAGATCACACTGGTCCTGTTGCAGGCCACCACCGGGGTCATCCTGCTGGCCGCCGCCTTGCAGCGCTACTACTTCGGCAGACTGTCCAACATGTTGTCGGTGGTGCTTTTCGGTGCGTCGCTGCTGCTGATCTACCCTGATCTACGGCTCACTGCTTCGGGGCTGGTCATCGCGGGCATTATTCTGGCCTTCCAAAGGTCCAGAAACCCCAATCCAAAAAGCCAACCGGCCACCCATACTTAAATCTTAGAACGAACGAAACGGAACCTTCTCCATGTTGCAAAAAACTTCCCTCAAGGCGCGGACCGGCGGACAGGTCCTCGTGGATCAACTGCTGATCCACGGCGCTGACACCGCCTATTGCGTTCCGGGCGAAAGCTATCTTGAGGTGCTCGATGCGCTGCATGATGTGCAGGACCGTTTCAGCCTAATAAATGCGCGCCACGAGGCCGGGGCCGCCAACATGGCCGAAACCTATGGCAAGCTCACCGGCAAGCCCGGCATCTGCATGGTAACCCGTGGCCCCGGTGCTTGCCACGCGGCAATCGGGGTGCATATCGCGCAACAAGACAGCACGCCGATGATCCTACTGGTGGGCCAGATCGCCCGCGACACGACTGACCGCGAGGCGTTTCAAGAAGTTGACTACCGCGCGATGTTCGGCCCGATCGCCAAATGGGCCACCCAAATCGACGACCCGGCGCGCGTGCCGGAATATATGGCCCGCGCATTCCGCGTCGCCACCTCGGGCCGTCCCGGTCCAGTGGTGATTTCCCTGCCCGAAGACATGCTGACCGAGGTGGTCTCGGTCGCCGACGCGCGGCCCTATTCGGCCACTCATGCGGGGCTGTCTCCCGATGACCTCGACATGCTCAAGACCGAGATCGCGCAGGCAGAGCGGCCTTTGCTGCTGCTTGGCGGCTCTGGCTGGTCGGATGAAAGTGCCGCGGCCATCACCCGCTTTGCCGAAGCCAACAAGATCCCCGTCACGACCTCGTTCCGGCGTCAGGACATCGTCGACAACCTCTCGCCCGTCTATGCGGGCGATTTCGGAACCTCCACCGCGCCTAGCCTCTATGCGCATCAACGGGATGCTGATCTCCTTGTGGTGATCGGCGCGCGTTTGGGTGAGATGACGACCAAAACCTACACCAGCATGCAATCGCCCAATCCGGACACCCGTCTGGTCCATCTCTACCCCGACGCGGATGAGATCGGGCGCGTCTATTCGCCGGATCTGGGCATCGCCGCCGCTCCGGTCTCTGTCGCTGCCGCATTGGACGGTGTCGATCTGGGCCGCGCTGAGACATGGGGCGCCTGGTGCGAGAAGCTGCACGCCGATTACCTGACCGATACCGAAGCGCCCAACGGCGGTGATTGGGATCTCGACATGGGGGTCGCACTTGCGCAGCTGCGCGATGAGCTGCCCGATGACGTGGTGGTCACGCTCGACGCGGGCAACCACACCGGCTGGGCGCAACGCTTTTTGCGCTTTGGCCGTCCGGGACGGATTGTCGGCTCGACCTGTGGTGCGATGGGCTATTCCGTGCCCGCCGCCGTCGCGGCCTCCATTGCAGACCCCGAACGGCTGACCCTGTCCTTCGTCGGTGATGGCGGCTTTATGATGAGCGGCAATGAACTGGCCACTGCCGCGCAATATGGCGGGCGGCCCATCGTGCTGCTGTTCAACAACGGCATCTATGGCACGATCCGCATGCACCAAGAACGCGACCACCCTGAGCGTATCTCGGGCACCACTTTGCAAAACCAAGATTTCGTCAAAATGGCCGAAGGGCTCGGTGCCCATGCCGAACGAGTGACCAAGACAGAGGATTTCGCCGCCGCCTTCACACGTGCCCGCGAGAGTGGCCGCCCGGCGCTGATCGAACTGGTGACCGACCCTGAGCAAATCTCAACCCGGACCACCATCAGCAAGCTGCGCGACGCCGCGCGCAAGAAGGCCGAAGCCGACCAGCGTTGAAGGATTGACCCAATGACCACTCTGACCGCGCCGCGCGACCTGCCTCAAACAGATGCGCGCGACCATAGCGCTCTGCTTGACGACCTGCGCCAAGCCATCGGTGACACATATGTCGTGACCAACGCAAAAGACTTTGACGCAAGACTTATCGAAGACCGCGGACTGCGGCGCGGCACGGCGCTGGCCCTGCTACGCCCCGGTTCAACCGAGGAAGTCGCCACCTGCATGCGCCTGTGCCACGCGGCACAGGTGCCGGTGACCCCGCAGGGTGGCAACACCGGACTTGCAGGCGGCGGCGTGCCGGATGGTGGGGTAATCCTGACGACTGAGCGGCTGAACCAAATTCGCCAAGTCGACCCGACCAATGCGACAATGACGGTCGAAGCGGGCTGCATTCTGGCGAACATTCAAGCCGCTGCTGAAGGGGTCGATGCGCTGTTTCCGCTGTCTTTGGCCTCCGAAGGCTCCTGCCAAATCGGCGGCAATCTATCGACCAACGCGGGCGGAACGGCGGTACTGCGTTACGGCAATACCCGCGATCTGGTCTTGGGTGTCGAAGTGGTATTGCCCGATGGCCGTGTGCTGAATGACCTTAACGGCTTGCGGAAAAACAACACTGGGTTTGATCTTAAGCACCTCTTTATCGGGGCCGAAGGTACGCTTGGGATTATCACTGCGGCAGTCATCAAACTCTTCCCCAAACCGACCGCCCGCGCCACGACATTGGTGGCCTGCACCGGTCCCGAGCCTGCGCTTGCTCTTTACGCCCGGATGCGCGGGCAAGCTGCTGATACACTCTCTACTTTTGAGTATATCGACCGGCTTGGCCTGCAAATGGTGATCGACCACGCGCCGGGGTGTAATGATCCGATGACAGAAGCGCATCCCGCTTATTGTCTGATCGAACTCACTGGCAATGGCGCGCAGGCTGACCTCGACATGCGGCTCGAAAGCGCGTTGGAAGCAGCGTTTGAGGCGGAGGAGATCATCGATGCGGTGATCGGCGCATCTGAGGCGCAAAAGGACGCGCTTTGGGCACTGCGGGAAAACCTCTCAGAAGCGCAAAAGCCTGAGGGCGCGTCGATCAAACATGACGTATCGGTCCCGGTCTCCCGCGTGGCAGATTTCATCCGCGAGGCGACCCAAGCTTGCATGGATCACATGCCCGGCCTGCGGCCCTGCCCCTTTGGCCATTTCGGCGACGGGAACTTGCATTTCAATCTGTCACGCCCCGTGGATATGGCAGATGCCGACTTTCTGGCGGAATACGGAGCCTTCAACCGCATCGTGCATGATATCGTTCATCAAATGGGCGGTTCTTTTTCTGCGGAACACGGCATCGGCACCTTCAAACGCGCTGAGCTGCGCCGCTATAAAGATACGGTGGCACTTGAGTTGATGGAGCAGATCAAAGCAGCACTTGACCCGAGCCACTTAATGAACCCGGGCAAAATACTTTAACCGCTCACCCGCGCCCGGCGAAGGGCATCTTGGTGGCCATAACGGTGACGAACATCGCGTTTGCATCCAGCGACAGTTTCGCCATGTAAGACAGCGTCGCTGCAACGTCGTTCACATCCATGCGCGGCTCTGACATGTGGCTGCCGTTGGGCTGCAAGACGCCCGCTTTCATACGCTCTGTCATCTCACTCGCCGCATTACCGATGTCTATCTGTCCGCAAGCAATGTCATGCGGACGTCCATCAAGTGATAACGCGCGGGTAAGTCCGGTGATCGCATGTTTTGTGGCCGTATAGGGGACGGATAAGGGCCGTGGCACATGCGCACTGATCGAGCCGTTGTTAATGATCCGCCCACCTTTTGGGTCTTGCCGTTTCATCAGCGCAAAGGCCGCGCGAGCGCAAAGGAACGACCCGGTGAGATTGGTGGCCACGATGTCATTCCAATCCGCGACGCTCAGCGCGTCCAACTCTACCGCAGGGCCGTTGCGCCCGGCATTGTTGAATAGGAGGTCCAACCGCCCAAAGGTGGTTTCAATCTTTTCAAACAGCACGGCAACATCCGCCTCGACACCCACGTCGGCGGCGACGGCCAGATGCCCCTCGCCCGCAAGCGTTGCGCATGCCTCGTCAATCTTGTCTTGCCGCCGCCCGGCCAGAACCACGGTGAACCCATCCCGCGCTAGCTGCTGCGCACAGGCCAAGCCAACGCCGCTGCCGGCACCCGTGATCAACGCAATTTTCCGGTCCATCGCACTATTCCATTCATAAGGGCATTGTCTGAAAATCTAATATATCTGATCTCCAGAGGATAGGTTTTTTCACGGGTCTTTTACCGACGGCCCCCTTCCTAAAACCGATCGCCTCACATTTCCGAGAGTGGGCTAGACGACCGGTCTATTACGGAATAAATGCCCCTGATGACCGAGGCAAAGAAATCAGACCAAACGCGGCAACGCATCTTGGACACCGGACGTAGCCTCGTGCTGCGGTACGGGTTCTCGGGCGTTGGCCTATCGCGTATCCTGAGCGAGAGCGGCGTGCCCAAGGGCTCTTTCTACTATTACTTTGCATCGAAAGAAGCCTTCGGCACGGCGATGCTTGCCGACTATGTAGAGGGTTACCTTACCCGTGTTGACGCACTCATAGCAGGCCCAGGCCAAGCGGGTGATAAGCTTGATAGTTTCTGGGACGCATGGCTGAGCCAATCCAGCGCGCCGGGGATCGCCAGCGCCTGTCTGGTGGTCAAGCTTGGGTCCGAAGTCGCTGATCTGTCTGATCCGATGCGCGATACGCTGGATCAAGGTGTTGACGCTTTGGTAAACCGTATCGGGCAATTGTTGCGGCACGGTGCGCAAGATGGCTCCGTGCGCGTGGTGGACGATCCTGAAACCACCGCCCGTATGCTCTATGCCAAATGGCTAGGTGCTGCGGTGCTCGCCAAACTTGCCCGTAGCGATGCGCCTTTGCGCATGGCCCGAGCGGAAACCTCTTCCCAACTCTCCCCCACCCGGGACCAACTCCCAACCTGAAAGGAAACAGCATGTTTGCTGCCATCCACGACACCTTTGGCGAACCCGCCGATGTTCTGACCACCCGCGAAACTGACACGCCCGCGCCCGCCGCTGGCGAAGCGCTGATCCGCATGGTGCTGTCGCCCATCCACAACCACGATCTTTGGACCGTGCGCGGCAACTATGGCTACAAGCCCGAACTGCCCGGCGCCATTGGCGGATCTGAAGCGCTCGGCATTGTTGAAGCCGTCGGTGAGGGCGTTGATGATACGCTGATCGGCAAACGCGTCACGGCGGCTGGCTTCCACGGTGCATGGGCCGAATATTTCACCGCCCCCGCCGCAGGTCTGCTGCCCCTGCCCGAAGCGATCTCGGACGAGGCGGGCGCGCAGCTGATCGCCATGCCATTCAGCGCCCTGTCGCTGCTGGAGACACTGAAAGTCGGCGAAGGCGACTGGCTGATCCAGACCGCTGCCAACGGTGCCGTGGGCAAGATCATGGTCGGTTTGGCCAAAGCGCGGGGCGTAAATTTGCTGAACCTCGTGCGCCGCGAAGGGGCCGCTGAGGAACTGCGCGAAACGGGCGCCGAGAATGTGCTTTCCACCGATGACGCAGATTGGCAGAGCAAAGCGCGCGCGCTGGTCGGCAAAGCTGGTGCAGTTTCGGCAATCGACTCTGTCGGCGGCGAGTTAGGTGGTCAGCTGGTTGAGCTTTTGGGCAAAGATGGCGAGCTGATCGTTTTCGGCACGGCGACAGGCCAGCCGCTCACCATGTCCTCTGGCGAGCTGATCATGAAGCACATCACCGTCAAAGGCTTCTGGGGGTCGCGGGTTAGCGGCGAGATGGCACCTGAGACTCGTGTTCGTTTAATCGGCGAACTGGTGCAACTGGCGGCCAAGGGTCAGCTTCCGCTCGACACCGGTGGCATCTACCCGCTGGCAGAGGTGACCGAAGCGATGAAAGCCGCGCTGACCACAGGCCGTGGCGGGAAGGTTATGCTGCGCCCCTGATCGACATCTAAATTCTGCAGCGGCCTTAGAATGGGGCCGCTGCAGTCAGGCAATCCTGAATTCCCGCGACGCCCAAAAATAAGACGCGTCCAGAAATTTCCGCTCCATATTTGGGCAACACCCGCTGTCAGGCGCCCATTTGACGCCTCAGCGATGACTCTTACCCATCTCTATGGTGATTAAAAAATCATCGGAGTTTTGTGGGTGGAGCCGTCACCATTTTTCTTGAAGCCAGCATAAACAGCCCAAGCGCGATCCCGGTGCAGCCGCGCGCTATCGGCGCTGCAATGGTTTCGGCCAAAGCGGCGCGGGGGCGCTCGACGCTCGGTGACCTGCGCCAATCTGGTGCAATGAAACTGCTTTTCCCCCGTCCCGACGGAGCCGCGCTGCAAGTGATTGCTATCAATACCGCTGGTGGTCTCACGGGTGGTGATGCTTTCACCCTCACCGCTTGCGCCGAGGAGGGCGCGGCACTCAGTCTCACCACACAGGCCGCCGAGCGGGCCTATCGGGCGCAGCCGGGGGAAGTGGCCTCGGTGCAAAACACAATCACTGCGAAACCCGGCGCAACGCTGCATTGGCTGCCACAGGAAACGATCCTTTATGAGGGATGCGCGCTGCGGCGGAGCCTTTCGGTGGACCTTGCCGACGACGCGTCACTTCTGCTGGTAGAGCCGCTGGTCTTTGGCCGCGCGGCCATGGACGAAGCGCTACGCCACGTGAATTTCCGCGACACGATTAGGGTCAACCGTGCAGGCCGACCGCTTTATTTAGACGCCATGACGCTGCGCGGCGATGTGACTGCCCATCTAGCCGCGCCGCAAGTCGCCGCAGGCGCTGGCGCGTTGACGACGCTGATCTATGTCGCCCCCGACGCCGAAGCGCGGCTCGCGCCCTTGCGCGCGCAGTTGCCCAAAAGCGGTGGCGCCAGTCTGATCGGCCCTGACCTGCTTGTCGCGCGCATTCTTGCGCCGGATAGTTTCGATCTTCGCCAATCGCTCGTGCCGATCCTGCGCGAATTGAGTGGTGACACCCTTCCCCGATCATGGATGACCTGACGTGCAATTAACCCCGCGAGAAAAAGACAAACTGCTGATCTCAATGGCCGCCGAAGTGGCGCGCAAACGCCTTGCGCGGGGGGTCAAGCTGAACCATCCCGAAGCGATTGCCTTGATCACCGACATGGTGGTCGAAGGCGCGCGGGATGGGCGCAACGTGGCCGATATGATGCAGGCGGGTGCCCATGTGATCACCCGCGACGACTGTATGGAGGGGGTCTCAGAGATGATCCCCGAGGTGCAGGTCGAAGCGACTTTCCCCGACGGGACCAAGCTCGTCACCGTTCACAACCCTATTAGATAAGGATATCCCATGCCACGCTTTGCCCCCCTTCTTGCCCTCCCGCTCACGTCGCTTGCCACGACCGCCTTTGCCCATACAGCGCCAATCCCACACGGTCATGGTGGCGAAGCGGGAGGCTCATTGACGATGTATATCGTCGCGGGTTTGGCTTTTGCGCTGTCAGGACTGATTGCCGTTAAGCGCCGTTTGAAATCTGCCAAAGCATGATCCCCGGCGAGATCATTCCGGCAGAGGGCACGCTTACCCTTAACGCTGACAGCAAAGCGATCACGCTGATGGTGGCCAATACCGGAGACCGCCCGGTGCAGGTCGGCAGTCATTACCATTTCGCCGAAAGCAATCCGGCGCTGGCGTTTGATCGCGAAACGGCGCGGGGGTATCGCCTCGACATCGCTGCGGGCACCGCCGTGCGGTTTGAGCCCGGCCAGCGCCGCGAGGTGCCCCTTATCCAGTTCAGTGGCGATCGGCGTATCTTTGGTTTCAATAGCGCGGTGATGGGAGAACTGTGATGCCTGCACAGATCAAACGTGGTGACTACGCGGCTATGTTCGGCCCCACGGTAGGCGACCGGGTGCGGCTGGCGGACACCGATTTAATCATCGAGGTCGAGCGCGACCTGACCACCGAACGCAGCGGTCAAAACGCCGCCGCTTATGGCGAAGAAGTCAAATTCGGTGGTGGCAAGGTGATCCGCGACGGCATGGGCCAGTCCCAGGTGACCCGCGCAGGCGGAGCCGTTGATACGGTCATCACCAATGCGCTGATCGTCGACTATACTGGCATCTTCAAAGCCGATGTCGGGCTGAAAGACGGGCGCATCGCCAAGATCGGTAAGGCTGGCAACCCCGACACGCAACCGGGCGTGAACATCGTTATCGGGCCGGGAACCGAAGTGATCGCGGGCGAGGGGCGCATTCTGACCGCAGGCGGGTTCGACAGCCATATCCACTTCATCTGCCCCCAGCAGATCGAAGACGCGTTGCATTCAGGGTTGACCACCATGCTCGGTGGCGGCACCGGCCCCGCGCATGGGACGCTGGCCACCACCTGCACGCCAGGCGCGTGGCATATCGGGCGCATGATGCAATCTGCCGACGCCTTTCCGATGAACCTCGCTTTCGCGGGTAAAGGCAACGCTTCTCAGCCCGCCGCCCTTGAGGAACAGATCAATGCGGGCGCCTGTGCGCTAAAACTGCACGAAGATTGGGGCACCACCCCCGCCGCCATCGACTGTTGCCTCAGCGTGGCCGACGCGATGGACGTGCAGGTGATGATCCACGCCGATACGCTCAACGAAAGCGGCTTTGTCGAGCATACCGTCAAGGCCATGAAGGGCCGCACGATCCACGCCTTTCATACCGAAGGCGCAGGTGGCGGTCATGCGCCCGACATCATCAAAATCTGTGGCGAAGAACATGTGCTGCCGTCGTCCACCAACCCGACGCGGCCCTTCACCGTGAACACGCTGGAAGAGCATCTCGACATGCTCATGGTTTGCCACCACCTAGATAAATCCATCCCCGAAGATGTCGCCTTTGCCGAAAGCCGCATCCGCCGCGAGACTATCGCCGCCGAAGATATTCTACACGACATGGGCGCGTTTTCGATCATCGCGAGCGATAGTCAGGCCATGGGGCGCGTCGGAGAAGTGTTAATCCGCACGTGGCAAACTGCCGACAAGATGAAAAAGCAGCGCGGACGCTTGGCCGAAGAAACCGGCGAGAACGACAATTTTCGCGTGCGTCGCTACATCGCCAAATACACGATTAACCCGGCCATCGCGCATGGAGTCTCAACGCATATCGGCAGTATTGAAGAGGGCAAACGCGCGGATCTGGTGCTGTGGAATCCTGCGTTTTTCGGGGTCAAACCTGAGATGGTGCTATTAGGCGGCAGTATCGTCTGCGCGCAGATGGGCGACCCAAATGCGTCCATCCCCACGCCACAGCCGGTCTATTCGCGGCCCATGTTCGGGGCGTATGGCCGCGCGGTGGAAAATTCCGCCGTGGTGTTTGTCAGTGAAGCGGCACAGGCTGCGGGGGTTGGCAAAGAGCTTGGACTTGCAAAGCAAACCGTACCCGTGCGCAACACCCGTGACATCGGCAAGCGCGATCTGAAACTGAACGACGCGTTGCCCAAGGTCGAGGTGAACCCCGAAACCTATGAGGTCCGCGCCGACGGAGAATTACTGACCTGTGAGCCCGTCTCTGTGCTGCCGATGGCGCAACGCTATTTTCTTTTTTGAAGGATCTATTATGACCCCAATCCTTTGCCAAGATATTCGCCGCGCAGCCGATTGGACCGATGCGAGTGATCAAGTGAAGCTGGCCTATGATGGGCGTTTTCTGCGCCGTCGGGTGCTCACCACTACGGGCGGACTGTCGTTCTTGGTCGATCTCGCGCAGACTGCCTCGCTTGATCATGGCGATGCTTTTGTCTTGTCCGATGGGCGTGTGGTTGAGGTCGTAGCGGCCGACGAAGACCTGTTGGAAGTAACCGGTTATGACCTGCCGCGCATTGCGTGGCATATTGGCAATCGGCACAGCCCTTGCCAGATAGAGGCCGACCGCCTTGTCATCCAACGCGATCATGTGATGGTCAAAATGCTGGCGCAGATCGGCGCAGAAACCCGCGAGATCACCGGTCCCTTCCGCCCCGAAGGCGGAGCCTATGGACATGGGCGCACCCACGGGCATGACCACAGCCATGCCCATCAAGATCACGACCACACTTATGCCTAGCGCCAATCAGGCTGCGCAGCTTCTGACGCTGGTTCAGATGTTCTCCCCCTCCTATCCCGTAGGGGCATTTGCCTATAGCCACGGGTTGGAATGGGCAGTGCAGGACGGGGCAGTAACCAACCGGGATAGCCTTAACGATTGGCTAGATACGGTGTTGCGGCACGGGGCTGGATTGGCCGACGCCTTGTTTCTCGCGGCCGCCTACCGTGCAGAAGCCCCGTCCGAGATTGACGCCGGTGCACGCGCCTTCGCGGCCTCGGCCGAACGGCTCAAAGAAACCGTGTTGCAAGGCGAAGCCTTTGCCCGTGCGAGTGCGGAAATCTGGCAGATCGACCTGCCTTCGCTATGCTATCCTGTCGCGGTTGGTCGAGCCGCCGCGCTGCAAGGGCTCCCCCTGCGTCAAACGCTTGAGATGTTTCTCCACGCTTTTGCGGCCAACCTCGCCACAGCCGGAATGCGGCTTATTCCATTGGGGCAGACCGAGGGGCAGATCATCATTCGCACCCTTGCACCGCTTTGTCTTGAGATTGCCGAGACCGCAGAAAATGGCACGCTCGACGATCTAACCTCCACCGCCTTTCTAAGCGACATCGCCGCCATGAAGCACGAAACCCAGTATTCGAGGATTTTCCGCACATGAAACGCAACAACGGCCCCCTACGCGTCGGCATCGGTGGCCCCGTGGGCGCGGGTAAAACCACCCTGACCGCCGCGCTTTGCCGCGCTCTGCGGGACAGGCTTTCGGTGGGCGTCATCACCAATGACATCTACACTCAAGAAGACGCCGAAGCCCTGATGCGGATGCAGGTGCTGTCGCAAGACCGGATTATCGGCGTCGAAACCGGCGGTTGCCCCCATACGGCGATCCGCGAGGATGCGTCGATCAACCTTGCCGCTGTGGCTGAAATGGTGGCACGGCACCCGGAGGTTGAAATCGTGCTTATCGAAAGCGGCGGCGACAATTTGTCAGCCACCTTTAGTCCCGAACTGGCAGATGTGACCCTGTATGTGATCGATGTCGCCGCAGGCGAGGAGATACCTCGCAAGGGGGGGCCAGCAATAACGAAGTCCGATATCCTAGTGATTAACAAGACCGACCTCGCCCCTCACGTTGGCGCGTCGCTTGACGTTATGCAGCGCGATAGCGCGCGGATGCGGCCAAACTTGCCAACGGTTTTCTGCGCGTTGAAATCCGGCGAGGGGATCGACGATGTGCTAAAGCATCTGGCACAGGTCGGCGGGTTGGAACTTGGCCTGCGTCACCCCGCTGTGGCTGACTAACTTCGATAGATATCCGCCATTGGGGTGGATACCTCGATCCGGTGCACCGTGTCGTTGCAACGGTTTGGATATCCTCCCGACACAAGATCGCCGGTTTCGGGGGCACCCGTTGCCCGCTGTCCGTGCGCCCTGTTGTGAGACTGGCAAGACTTACTTTCCACAGTCACAGGCGACCCATAACGCGGAGAACCCCCATGGCTGAAACCTCTGAACGCTTGTCTCTTCCCTATTTGATGCCAGCACAGGCGCAGAAACACGTAACCCATAACGAGGCACTGCAACGGCTCGACCTTTTGGTGCAGCTTGCGGTTGAGAGCTTTGATGCCAACACCCCGCCGTCATTGCCACAGGCGGGAGAGGTTCATGCGCTTGGCAGTTCGCCGACGGCGGCTTGGGCAGGCCATGCAGACGAACTCGCCGCTTGGGTTGAGGGGAACTGGCACTTCGTCATGCCACAGGAGGGATTGCAGGCACTCGATAAATCTAGCGGCGCTTTGCGGCGGCGTGCGGCAGATGCCTGGGTTGAGGTTTCTGTGCCCGATCTGACTGACCTGCCCGGCGTGGGGATCAACGCGGGCCACAACAGCGGCAACCGCCTATCAGTCTCCTCTCCGGCAACATTGCTGAACCATGAGGGGGCGGGGCATCAGCTAAAGCTTAACAAGGCCGGCGCGGGCGATACCGCAAGTCTGCTGTTCCAGACCGATTGGTCAGGCCGGGCCGAAATGGGCACAGCGGGGGCGGATGATTTCTCAATCAAAGTCAGTGCAGATGGCAGCACATGGACCACGGCGCTTGCCTTTGATGCGGCGACGGGGATGGCCTCGGGCATGGCGCTTACCCAAAGCACCGAAGATACGACGGTGGGCCGATTGCTTCGCGTGGGCGATTTCGGCATCGGGGCGGATGCGGGGCCGGTCGTGACCGATCTCGACGCGCATCTGCTGTCGGGCAGCTATTCAAGCTATGGCGGCGCCCATGCGCAGGCACCCGCGGGTGCCAATCCCTTTTCCACGCTGGATGGGGTCTTTGGCCTTCTCTGCGGTAACAGCACCCTGGGGGACCAAAACGCGTATATTTGGCAGATTGCGATTGGCCTCGACACGCCGGGGTTGGCGTTTCGCGTGCGGGCAAGTGGGGCATGGGGCAGTTGGCAAAGGCTGTGGTCCGGGGCAAACACGACCGTCGATGCCAATGGCTTCGTCAAAGAAGCGAGCCCGATTGTGCGGCTGTTTTGCGATACCTGCGAGGAGCCAGCGGTGCCCCTAAACGCGCAGTTTGAGCGACAAGCGCTTGGGCAATATACCTTAACAAATGTGCCGCCCCTCGCCTCGAAGGGGTGGCAGATTGAGGTGCCGCAGGATGCGAACGGCAATCGGTTGGTCTATGTCGACTGCACCTATGACGCGGCGAACGGCGCGCTGCATATTCGGACCAGCAAAGTGATTTGGCAGGACAGTTGGGCCGCCGGTGCGCCTTGTGACATCCCCGAAGGCCGCTGGGTCGACTTGCGCTTTGGCATGCCCACGCGCTAATCGCGTGCCCCCGGCCCGCTGCAAGCTCAGCGGGCCGGGAAACGTTTAGATAATCCCACGCAACTGCTCGACCTCATAGTTTCCCCCGCAAAGCAAAACGGCAGAGGTCTGGCCCGCGTATTTCTCGGGGTCGGCCAAATAGGCGGCCAGTGCCAAGGCAGCGGCGCCTTCGACCAGCATATTCTCATCCCAAGCCAGTACTTTCAGCGCAGCGGCGATTTGATCTTCGTCGCAATGTACGATCTCGTCGATCACCTCGCTCGCCATCGGCAGGGTAAGCGAGTCTGCGTCGACCCCGCCTGCCACGCCATCGGCCAATGTATCAAGATGCTCTGTCTCGACAATTTTGCCCGCTTTGATTGAGGCCGCTAATGCGCAGCTGTTCGTCGCACTGACACCGATGACGCGGGTCTGGGGCGAAAATTCTTTGATCACCGACCCCATGCCCGAGATCAGACCGCCACCGCCCATCGAGATAAAGACGTTGTCGACCCCATCAATCTGATCAAGCAGTTCCAGCGCGGCAGTGCCTTGTCCGGCAATCACTTCGGCGTCGTTATATGGCGAGATGTAGGTATAGCCTTCGGCCTCGGCCAATTGCTGTGCGTGCAGTTCCGAGATAGACGCATCAGCACCGTGGATCACGACCTTGGTGCCAAAACCTTCGATGGTTTTGCGTTTCTTGGCGACCACCGTTTCAGGCAGCACGACGATCAACTCATGCCCCGTTGTCTGCGCGGCAAGCGAGCAGGCGATGCCGTGGTTGCCCGACGATGCGGTGATGACCGGACGGTCGAGCGGCACGGTGGTCAACTTGGCACTGGCCCCGCGCAGTTTGAAGGACCCGGTGTGCTGGAAGTTCTCAGTTTTGTAGAAAAGCCGCGTCCCCTCTGCCAGCGGCAGGCGCGAGGCGATGACCGGCGTGCGGTAGATTGCGTCTGCGATCTTGCGGTGAACCGCGCAGGAACGCGCGGCGGATTGGGAGATCAGGTCAGAGACAGGGGGCATGGCAGTTTCCATCAGATTAGGTGAGATCGGGGTGGGCAGCGTGAAGCACAGCGAGTGAAATCGCGGCATCCTGAACCGCAAGGCCCGTGAGGTCGGCGATGGTGATCTGCGCCTCATCGGCCCGGCCCGGATGCGCGCCAGATAGGACTGATCCTAGCGCCACCACATCCTCCGCAATCCCGGCTTCAGCCTCCGCCGTGGCGAATTCACCATGATGCAATGACTGCGCAGCCAGGTCACAAACCAACAGATCAGCCGAAGTTACAAGGCCCGTCGCCAGTTCTTGCTTGCCGGGACTGTCCGCACCGACGGCGGTGATATGGGTGCCGGGCGCGATCCAGTTGCGTGCGATGAGCGGGGTCTTTGCAGGTGTTGTGGTGATGATGACCTGCGCCGCGCGGCAGGCGGTTTCGAGGTCGGGGGCGACGGTGGCGTTCAGGCCCTCGGCTCCGAGCTCTCCTGCGGCCGCCTCTGCCTTGGCCGCATCGCGCCCCCAGATGGTGAAGGTCAGCTTCCGCTCGGGCAGCAGCGCCTGCAGGCACCGCGCTTGGAAACGGCATTGCAGCCCGGTACCGACGATCAGCACCTGCTCAAACCCATCAACACCAAGCGCGCGACTGGCCAACGCCCCGCCCAGCCCGGTGCGCATATCGGTCAACCAGCCTTCATCCCGCAGGATCGCCAGCGGCGCGCCAGTGGTGGCTGAGAACATCAGGTTAAGGCCGTTTGAACTGGGCAGCCCTTTAGCGGGATTGTCGTAAAAGCCGGTAGCAACCTTGATGACAAACCCTTCCGTCCCGAGCACATGGCCCGATTTCACATGGCAATCCCCATTAGCCGCGTCGAAACCGAGATAGGTCACTGGCGGCGCCTGCACCCGGCCCTCAGCAGAGGCGATATAGGCGTTTTCAATGGCCTGCGCCGCCGCCGTCAGATCGAAACGCGCTTGGATTTGGCTTTTGTTGAGGTCGATCACACGCGGCTCCCTTTGAATCTCTGCCAATATCGGTTGACCCGATTTCTGGATCGAATTATCTAATTTATAATTTACTGTCAATCAGTGGAACGCCCCGCCGATGCCCGAACCGACCTTCGACAATGCCTGTGCCACGGCAGATGCCATCGCCTGTCTCTTCGGCGCGCGGGTTGAGGTTGTAGTCCATGATCTGACGGCCGAGCGTATCGCCCATATTGCCAATCCGATGTCGCAACGCAGCATAGGCGATCCGTCGAACATGCACGAAATTGACCTTGGCGAAGCCCCGGTGATCGGCCCCTACGAAAAGGTGAACTGGGACGGCTCTACCTTACGCTCGATCAGCATCCTGCAACGCCGCGCGGACGGCACGGCGGCCTATGTGATCTGCATCAACCACGATCAGGCCGATCTTCTGGCGCTACGCCGTGTGGCTGAGGCACTTGGTCCCGCACCACTGGAGAACGTTGAGCCGCAGGTGCTGCTGCGCAATGACTGGCACGATCGGCTCAACAGTTATGCCAGCGCATGGTGCCGCGACCGGGGGGTGCGGATTGACGCCCTCGGGCGTGATGATCGACGCGCATTGATTGGTGATCTGTCGGCCTCCGGTGCCTTGGCCGAACGCCATGCCGCCGCCTATGTGGCGCGGATGGTGGGGGTGAGCCGGGCGACGATCTATAACGACCTGAAGGCGCGCCAAGACGGGGACGCGGAATGACCGATATCTCACAGGCGCTTGTACTATTGGAAAAGTTGATCGCCTTCCCCACGGTGTCGCACCGCTCTAACCGTGCACTGGTTGCTTTCGTCTCAGACTACCTAAGCAGGCTGGGGGTGGCGCATCATATTTTTCCCGACGAGACGGGTGAGAAAGAGGGGCTGATCGCCCATATCGGGCCGCAGGTGGAAGGCGCGGTGATCCTGTCAGGCCATACCGATGTCGTGCCGACCGAGGGTCAATCTTGGCGGCACGATCCGTGGACGCTGACGCTGGAGGACGGGCGTTATTACGGGCGCGGCACCTGTGACATGAAAGGCTTCGTGGCGCTGGTCCTTGCATCCGTCCCACAGATGTTGGCGCAGCCATTGGCCCGCCCCATCCAATTGGCGTTTTCCTATGATGAGGAACCCGGCTGCCTTGGCACCCTCCCCTTGATCGACGCGTTGGCACGGCAGTTCCCGCGCGCTGAAAGCGTCATCGTGGGCGAGCCGACGCAGATGAAAGTGGTGACCGGGCATAAGGGCGGGATCGGCATCAAAACCACCCTGCGCGGGTTGGCCGCGCACAGCTCGAACCCCGGGCGCGGGGTCTCGGCCATTGCTCATGCGCTGCCGCTGATCGACTGGCATGAGCGGCAGATGATGCAGCAGGCGGCGAGCGCGAGGCCGAGCGGTTTCGACCCCGCCTTTACAACGCTTCAGGTGGGCACTCTGCACGGCGGAACGGCACTGAATACCGTGCCCGACGCCTGCGTTTTTGAGAGCGACATCCGCTATGTGCCGCCCCAGACCGCCGACGATTGGATCGCTGCCTACCGGGCCGAGGCTGCCAAGGTCGAAGCCGCGATGCAGGCCCGCCATCCTGAGGCCAGCGTAACGCTGAGCGATATCGACATCGCCCCGGCACTGGCCCCCGAACCCGGCAATGCGGCCGAACAATTGGCACGTCGGCTGACCGGCGACAACTCCGACACCCTCGTCGCCTATCAGACCGAGGCCGGGCATTTTCAGGGCGCGGGCTATGCCACTGTGGTCTGCGGACCGGGCAGCATCACGCAGGCCCATCAAGCGGACGAATATATCACCGCCGATGAGCTGCGCCGTGGGGCCGCGTTTCTGTCAAAGCTGATCGACAGTCTCCGCTGAGCTGACGCCTTGCCGCGCAAGGAAGGCCGAGACGCGTTCCAATCCGGCGCGCAGATCCGCCGTGGGGTTAGCATAGCCGATGCGCAGCCAGCCCTCCATGTCCATCGCGCTGCCGGGGGTAAAGAGCACGCCCTCCTCCTCCAGCAACCGGGTGCAGAAATCGCGCGAGGGCAGCGGCAGGTCGTATTTAACCAGCGCGGTCGTGCCGGACTTGGGCCTGACCCAAGAAATCAGCGGCTCAGCCTCGACCCAGTCAGACAGGATCGCGAGGTTCTCGCGGGTGATGCGATGTGCACGCTCAAGGATTTTCCCGCGGTTCTCCAGCGCGAGGGCCGAGAAATACTCATCAATCCGACCGACAGAAATGGTGTTATAATCGCGGTGGATCATGATGTGCTCCAGCAAGTCGCGCGGCCCAACAACCCAGCCGACGCGCAGCCCGGCAAGTGAATAGGCTTTGGACATCCCCGCCGTGCTGATGCCCTTCTCATAGAGGTCGCAGATCGACGCGGTATAGCCGTCGCCCGCCTGATCCGTCCCGCGATAAACCTCATCGCAAAGCACCCAAGCATCACTGCCGCGCGCAATCTCCGCAATCTCAGAGAGCATCTCACGGTTCATCAACGCACCGGTTGGGTTATTGGGGTTGTTAGTGGCTATCATCCGCGTATCGGGGCGCATCATGGCGCGTAATTCATTAAGATCGGGCAGGAAGCCGTTCTCTTCGCGCAGGTGCAACAGTTCGACCTCAGCCCCAATGCTCTCGGGAATCGAGTAATGCTGCTGATAGGTCGGCACGATGGCGATGACGTGATCACCGCGGCTCACAAGCGTCTGATGCACCAGTGAGTTCGCGCCGATGGTGCCATGGGTCGTTAGCACATTGTCGCGGGCTTGAGCCTCGTAAAGCCCCGCCACCGCGTCGCGCAGCCGGTCGGACCCCTCAATCGCGCCGTATCCCATCCGCATCTCGCGCAGCTCGCCCAAAACGCTATTGTCGACGCCCGCGATGTCGATCAAGTCGCCCAGCGTGATCGACTCCACGCAGGTTTCGGCAAGGTTGTAGCGGCAGTGGTTCTCGAATTCGTTCATCCACATTTCAACGCCAAAGGTTTTTATGTCCATCGTGTAGTCCTCTTAATTATCAGCTGCGGGCCTGGCTGCTTAATGCCGCCATCAGCAGCTCCAGAAACTTAGGCGCCTGCGGCGGGGCGAGCCAGCGCATGACGGCCACGATCTCCTGCTCCGGTGCGATCCAGATCGTATGCCCGCCCGCGCCCTGCGCGCTGAAGGCGGTCGCAGGCAGCGCCGGGTTGGCATCCTGCCCTCGGTTCAGCCACCATAGAAAGCCGTATTTGTCGAGGGTCGGCGTGGGCGTCAGGGATCGCTGCATCCAATCTTGGGGCAGAATCTGTTCGTCGCCCCATCTGCCATTCTGACTGATGAACTGGCCGAACTTCGCATGATCATCCGCACCGATGAAAAGCCCGCCACCCCAGTGCCCGCCGCCGGTGACCGATTGCATCCGCGTGCCGTCAATCTCGACCCAAGAGGTCGAGTACCCCTCCCACCGCCAGTCGCCGGATGCGCCAATCGGATCCATGATCCGTTCGCGCAGCACCTCAGGCAAGGGGCGGCCAAAACGGCACAGCAGTGCATAGGCCAGCGCGTTCACCCGCACGTCGTTGTATTCGTAATAGCTCCCCGGCGCGCCGACGTCGCGCAACTGCCCCTTGCGGCTGTTGTCTGCGCCAACGCCAATTTGGCGATAGTGGTCGACCTGATCGTCCTTGCCAAAAATCTCACCGCGCCATTCGCTGTTCATCTGCAGCATGTGCCGCCACGTGATGCGCCCGTTGTGATCGCCCGCGAAATGTGGGCCCGAAACGCTTTCCCCCACCGGCGCGTCGAGGTCATCAATCAACCCGTCCTTCACGGCCAATCCGGCCAGCACCGAAAGATAGCTTTTGGCAATCGAGAACGTCATGTCGGTTCGCGTGGTATCGCCCCAATTGGCCACCCGTTCGCCGCGGTGCAGGATCACCCCCGCAGGCCCGCCGCGTGGTGCGACGGGGCCGACGATCTCGGTCCAAGGGCCGCTCTCATTCCACTCCCGGTTCCCGACATAGGCACCATCGGGGTAGTACATCTCGCGCGGCCATGCGGTCTCATGGGCGAGGGCGTGATCAACAGCGGCCTGCAAGGCGGGGGTGGCGGCGAAGGTCATATGGCTCTCCTCGGGTTGAGGCGAACTCTTTCCAAGGGGGCGGGGATTGTAAACTGCAAAGACCTCTTCTTTCATGGGATTACCTAGTTATAACGGGAAAGACCTGACTGCGCTTGACGATGCCATAGACAAAGCTGGTGTCGATCGAGCCAATCCCGCCGATGGGATGCAACCTTGCGCGGACAAAGCGTTCGTAATCCTCAAGATCGCTGACCACGACCCGCAGCAGATAATCCGACAGCCCACTCATCACGAAGCATTCCAACACCTCGGGGATCGCTTTGATTTGGCTCTCGAAGCGCTGCACCGTCGCCTCGTCATGGCCATCAAGCGTAACACGCACCATCACTGTGACCGGCAGCCCGTAGGCCTTGGCGTCGACCTCCACACTATAGCCTCGGATCGCCCCGCTCTTTTCCAAAGCGCGCAAGCGCCGAAGGCAGGGTGAGGGCGAGAGGTGCACCTCCTCCGCGAGGTCGAGGTTGGTCATCCGACCATTGCGCTGGAGGGCGCGAATGATCTTGCGATCTATGGCGTCTAATTGGGGTATTTGGGGCATAATATGCCAAACCTCCTAATTCTAGTGGATATAATAGCAACCTAATGCCAATACGACCATCAGATAATGCCCCAACAACTTTGAAGGGCACCCCATGAACAATTCGCAGAAATCCTTTGCCACACGCGCGATCCATCACGGCTATGACGCGCAAAGCGAACAGGGCGCGTTGAACCCGCCGATTTACATGAGCTCGACTTTCACCTTTGAGACGGCAGAGGCAGGCGGCGACATGTTTGCCGGTGAACGCGAGGGGCATTTCTATACCCGCATCTCAAACCCCACGCTTGACCATTTGGAAAAGCGGATTGCCAACCTTGAAGGGGCCGAAGCGGGCCTCGCCACGGCATCTGGCATGGGGGCGATCACCTCGACGCTGTGGTCTTTCCTTGAGGCGGGGGATGAGATCATCATCGACAAGACACTCTATGGCTGCACCTTTGCATTCATGACGCACGGCCTGCCGCGCTTTGGGGTGAAGGTGACGCTGGTAGATATGACTGAGCCTGCGAACCTCGAAGCGGCGATCAGCGCGCAAACCAAAATCGTCTATTTCGAAACCCCGGCGAACCCCAACAACCGTCTGGTAGACATCGCAGCCGTGTCCCAAATCGCGCATCGCGCCGGGGCCAAGGTGGTGGTCGATAACACCTATGCCACGCCGGTCCTCACCCGCCCGATTGAGCATGGCGCGGACATCGTGGTGCATTCGGCGACGAAGTTCATTTCCGGTCACGGCGATGTGGTCGCGGGCCTCGTCGTCGGCAACAAAGAAGATATGACGCAGGTGCGGCTTGTCGGCCTTAAGGACATGACTGGTGCTGTGATGTCGCCGCTGACCGCCATGTTGCTGTTGCGTGGAATCAAGACGTTAGAACTGCGGATGGAGCGTCACTGCGCCACCGCGCGCAAAGTCGCCGAGGCGCTGGAAGCGCATCCGGCAGTGCTGCATGTCGCCTACCCCGGTTTGAGCAGCTTCCCGCAGGCCGATCTTGCGCGGCGCCAGATGTCGGATTTCGGCGGCATGATCCCCTTTGAGGTCAAGGGCGGCAAACCGGGCGGCATTGCCTTTATGAACCGGCTCAACCTGATCCAGCGCGCCGTGAGCCTTGGCGATGCGGAAAGCTTGATCCAGCACCCGGCCAGCATGACCCATTCGACCTATTCCCAAGAGGAACGCGCCGAGCATGGCATCGCCGAGGGACTGGTGCGTCTGTCGGTCGGGTTGGAAAGTGCCGATGACATCATTGATGACCTTTACGCCGCGCTTGGGGCGCATAACATGCAGGCGGCCTGATCCGCCCCCTTCAACGGGTGCGCCATGCCACGCGCCCGTGATGTCACCAATCTGAAAGACCTGCCATGACCGCTCTCGCCCCAGACCAGCTCAAGACCATCGAACAGCGTCTTTTGTGGCTGTCGCATTGGATGATCCACAACGCCAACCATATCCGGCCCAAGGTGGACGGGATCAAGGTGGGCGGGCATCAGGCGTCCTCGGCCTCGATGGTGTCGATCATGACAGCGCTCTATTTCAGTGCGCTGCGGCCTGAGGACCGGGTGGCGGTGAAGCCCCATGCCTCCCCGATTTTCCACGCCATGCAGTACCTGATGGGCAATCAGACGCGTGAAAAGATGGAGAACTTCCGTGGTTTCCACGGTGTGCAGAGCTACCCGAGCCGGACCAAAGATATCGATGATGTGGATTTCTCTACCGGGTCCGTGGGTCTAGGCGTGGCCGTGACCTCCTTCGCTTCGCTGGTGCAGGACTACATCACCGCGAAAGCGTGGGGTCAGGATGTGAACCTAGGTCGCATGGTGGCGCTCGTTGGCGATGCGGAACTCGACGAAGGTAACATCTACGAGGCCTTGCAAGAGGGCTGGAAGAACGACCTGCGCAACACGTGGTGGATCATCGACTATAACCGCCAGTCGCTTGACGGGGTCGTCCGCGAGGGTTTGTTCAAGCGGATCGAGCAAATTTTCGACGCCTTCGGCTGGGACGTGGTGAAGGTGAAATACGGCGCCCTGCAACGCGCCGCCTTCGACGAGCCGGGCGGCGAGAAGCTGCGCGACTGGATCGACAACTGTCCGAACCAGCTTTACTCGGCGCTGACCTTCATGGGCGGTGCTGTCTGGCGGCAACGTTTGATTGACGCACTTGGCGATCAGGGCGATGTGACCGCGCTGATCGAGAAGCGCAATGACGACGAGCTGGCCGACTTGATGGAGAACCTCGGCGGCAACTGCGTGCAGACCATGGCCGAGACCTTCGCCGCCATCGACCACGACCGCCCGGTTTGTTTCCTTGCCTATACGATCAAAGGCTGGGGCACGCCGATTGCGGGGCACAAAGACAACCACGGCGGGCTGATGAACAAAAGCCAGATGGCCGAGTGGCAGAAACATATGGGCGTGGCTGAGGGCGAAGAATGGGAAAAGTTCGCCACCGTCAGCGACGTGCAAGCCCTGCAATCCGCGCTTGATAAGGTGCCGTTTTTTGCCAACGGCCGCCGGCGTTACGATGACGCGACCCTGCCGGTGCCGCAGATTGAACTTTCCAGTGACCGCGAGATTTCGACGCAGATGGCCTTTGGCAAAATTTTGGATGATCTGTCAAAAGGCGACAGCGATCTGGCCGAGCGCATCGTGACCATGTCACCCGATGTCACCGGCACGACCAACCTCGGGCCATGGGTGAACCGGCGCAAATTGTTCGCGCGCAGCGAACAGGCCGATACCTTCATCAATGAGAAAATCCCCTCCACCGCGAAATGGGAATTCACCCCCAAGGGCCAGCATATCGAGCTGGGCATCGCCGAGATGAACCTTTTCCTGCTTCTGGGCGCTGCGGGCCTCTCGCATTCGCTTTTCGGCAAGCGGGTCATTCCCATCGGCACGGTTTATGACCCCTTCGTCGCCCGTGGCTTGGACGCGCTGAACTACGCCTGCTATCAAGACGCGCGATTTATGATCGTCGGCACGCCGTCGGGTGTGACATTGGCCCCCGAAGGCGGCGCACATCAGTCCATTGGCACGCCGCTTATCGGCATGAGCCAAGACGGGCTGGCGAGCTTTGAGCCCGCCTTTGCTGATGAGTTGGCGGTGATCATGCAGTGGGCTTTCGACTACCTGCAGAAAGACGGAGAGGGCGACCCGGATGAACGCACCTGGCTGCGCGATGAGACGGGCGGCTCGGTCTATCTACGGCTGACCACGAACCCCATCGAACAACCCGGCAAACGGGTCGACGAAGATTTCCGCCAAGGGGCCATCGATGGTGCCTATTGGCTGCGCAAGCCGGGGCCAAACTGCGATGTGGTGATTGCCTATCAAGGTGCCGTGGCGCCCGAGGCGATCAAGGCCGCCGGGATGATCGCCGAAGGTCGGCGTGATGTGGGCGTGCTGGCGGTTACCTCCGCGGATCGTCTCAACGCGGGTTGGACAGCGGCACAGCGCGCGCGGGCGCGGGGCAATGTAGAGGCGGAAAGCCATATTGAGAGCCTGTTGGCCGATCTGCCGCGCGACTGTAAAATAGTGACGGTAATCGACGGACACCCCGCGACGCTTTCTTGGCTGGGCTCAGTGGTCGGGCACCAGACGGTGCCGCTCGGGGTGGAGCATTTTGGCCAGACCGGCACCATCGCAGACCTTTACCAACATTTCGGCATCGACGCGCGGTCGATTGTCGAAAAGGTCGCGGGGCTGACACCGGGGCGGCGGATTCTGCACCGAGTGGTCGGCTGAAGTATAAAGGGCGTCCGCTGCGGCCCCCCGTCCCTAACGATGCGCGGAGCTTGCATCCCAGATAGGCGGGATAGGCATTCTGGCTATAGGCTTCGGCCACGCTGCAGTTGAGGGTGGTCGCACGGCTGCACCCCCCTGCCTACTGCCAGACAAGACCGCCAGCTTGTCTGTGCAGCGCACAAATTCGCCCCTGCCCGCACTCTGGGCCGGGACGGCAATACAAGCGCCATGCTCTGCGCGATGTTCGAATGCCCCCCATATACACTGGGCAAATGCGCAGTTTTACACGGTGGCCCCCCTGCCACTGCGCGTTTACAAATGCAGCTCTTGAGGGCCGCTTAACATCTAAATCTTGACATTTTGCCCCCTCCCTTTGATTGACGTGCAAACGAACTTGACGGGAAGAGGGGACAGGGTGCGTTTTTTAGCAGGAATTGCCAAAGTCATTTGCGCGGTGAATTTAATCATCGGCAATCTGTTTTCTTGGCTCTCACTCGGCATCGTGTTGGTTTGTTTCACCGTGGTCGTGCAGCGCTATGTTTTCGCTGTCAGCTTCGTATGGATGCAAGACCTCTATATCTGGCTTAACGGCGCGATGTTTACCGCTGTGGCGGGCTTTGCCCTGTTGCGCGATGACCATGTGCGGGTCGATATTTTTTACCGCCCCGCCACCATGGCGCGCCGCGCGCTGATTGATCTGATCGGCGTCGTCGTCTTTCTACTGCCCTTCTGCTGGGTGGTTTATGCCTATTCGATGCCCTTCGTGCAGCGCGCTTGGGGCTACCAAGAAGGCTCGGCCAACGTGGGTGGGATGCCGGGCCTCTATATTCTCAAAGCCTTCATTATCGGCTTTGCCGTTCTTATCGCCCTTCAAGGTATCGCCTGGATCATCCGCTCCATTCTAGTGCTAAGCGGCAATGCTGAGCTTGTGCCCAAATCCATGCAATACAGCCGGGATCAAATCCCCGCAGACCACCCGCAGGGAGCCGTTTGATGGATCCGATTTTAATCGGCGAGATGCTCGCCGCGCTTATGTTCTTTGGCGTGATTGGTTTTTTGCTGTTGGGCTTTCCGGTCGCCTTCACGCTTGCCGGTGTGTCGCTGCTCTTTGGCTTGGTCGGCATTGGCTTTGGGGTTTTCGATCCGTCTAACTTCGGATCCCTACCAAACCGCTATATCGGCTTTATGACCAACGAAGTCTTGGTGGCCGTACCGCTATTTATCTTCATGGGGGTGATGCTGGAACGCAGTCAGATTGCCGAGCAACTGCTGATGACCATGGGCAAACTATTTGGCAATATGCGCGGCGGACTTGGCTTTTCGGTGGTGATCGTGGGCGCGATGCTTGCCGCCTCTACCGGTGTGGTGGGCGCGACTGTTGTGACCATGGGGCTGATCTCACTGCCTGCCATGTTGCGGGCGGGTTATGACCCCAAACTTGCGACCGGCGTCATCTGTGCAAGCGGGACATTGGGCCAGATCATTCCACCGTCCACAGTCTTGATTTTCATGGGCGATATGCTGGCGGGCATCAACTCTCAAGTGCAGATGGCCAAGGGCAACTTTGCGCCCTCCCCTGTGTCGGTCGGCGATCTCTTTGCCGGGGCGCTATTGCCGGGCATTCTGCTGGTGTCGCTTTACATGGGCTATGTCCTGTTCAAAGCCGTCACAGCGCCAGCTTCGTGCCCCGCGACGCCGGTGCCCGCAGACGAAAAGGGCCAGTTGCTCCGCGACTTTTTCGTCGCTTTGGTGCCGCCGCTTTTACTGATTCTTGCTGTGTTGGGTTCAATCCTTGGCGGTATTGCCACCCCGACAGAGGCGGCTTCGGTCGGGGCCGTGGGCGCGATGGTGTTGGCAGCATTGCGCTGGCGCCTTTCCTTCCGCATCCTGCGCGAGACGATGATTGCGACAGCGACGATCACCAGCATGGTCTTTATCATCCTGCTGGGCGCATCGGTCTTTTCCATCGTGTTCCGCATGATGGGTGGCGACAATCTGGTGCATGAGTTCCTCAGCAACCTGCCCGGCGGCCCCTTGGCGGCGGTGGCAGTTGTAATGGTCATCATGTTCTTCCTTGGGTTCATCCTTGATACATTCGAGATCATCTTCATCGTGATCCCGATCACTGCGCCCGTGCTTTTGATGCTGGATATTGATCCGATCTGGCTGGGTGTTTTGGTTGGGGTGAACCTGCAGACCTCCTTCCTCACGCCGCCCTTCGGCTTTGCGCTCTTTTACTTGCGTGGGGTGGCCCCAGCAGACCTGCCGACCAGTGCGATCTACAAGGGCATCCTGCCGTTTGTGCTGTTGCAGGTTGTGGCGATTGCGATCCTGTTCGCCTTCCCGCAGATCGTGACCTGGTTGCCAAAGGTCATCTCGGGGTAAGACTGCCCACTTCTCGTTCAAAGGCTCGGTGGCAACGCCGGGCCTTTTTTGCATTGTGCGAGAGATCCTAAACCTGTCCTGCCCGGTAGCACACCGGGCATCGCCCTCCCTCCCCGCGGCGGACGATGCCCTCAGCGCTCAAATAAAAAGGCCCGGCGTTTCCACCGGGCCTTTCCATCTAGATCAGCGCGAAGCTTAGTACTTCAGGAACTTCTGACGCGCCTGAACATAGGGGCTGTCGATGTTCTCGGTTCGGGTGCGGACAAGGTTCAGCGCCTCGACAAAGCTCTCGGCGGTCTTCTTGACCAGTGGATCGTCGCTGTTGCGCAGCTCTTCGACCACTTCGACCGACGCTTTCGCGCCCGCTTCCATGATGTCGTCGGGGAAGTTGCGCACAGTCACGCCATGCTCTTCGACCAGCGTCTTCAGCGCGCGCGGGTCGTTGGCATAGAAGTCCGCCGCGACCTGATCGTATTCCGCCTGACAGACATCCCGCACGATGGCCTGAAGGTTCTCAGGAAGCTCCTGATACTTCTTCTTGTCGACGACAAGCTCGGTCGCCAGACCCGATTCCACGAAGGACGGCATGTAGTAGTTCTTGGCGACCTGGTGGAAGCCGAGCGCCAGATCGTTGTAGGGGCCAACGAATTCAGCCGCGTCAAGCGTACCTGACTGCAGCGCTTGGAAGATCTCGCCTGCTGCCATGTTGGTCACGGTTGCGCCAAGTTTCTCCCACACGCGGCCACCAAGGCCCGGCGTCCGGAAGCGCACGCCTTTGACGTCATCAAGGCTTTTCAGCTCATCGCGGAACCAACCGCCGGTCTGTGTGCCGGTGTTGCCCGACAGGAAGCCCTGAACGCCGAACTGGTCATAGATTTCGTCCCAGATTTCCTGACCGCCCATATAACGGACCCATGCGGTCAGCTCAGGCGTGGTCATGCCGTAAGGCACGCCAGTGAAGAACGAAAGCGCGGGAGATTTGTTCTGCCAATAATAGGCGGCGCCGTGGCTCATTTCGGCGGTGCCGTCGATCACAGCATCCAGCGACTGCAGCGGCGGAACCATCTCACCAGCAGAGAAGACCTGGATCGTCAGTTCGCCACCGGAAGCGGCGGTGATACGGTCGGCCAGACGCTGCGCGCCAACACCCAGACCGGGGAAGTTCTTGGGCCATGTGGTCACCATGCGCCAAGTGATATTGCCTTGCGCGACAGCTGGGGCCGCGAGGGTCGTGGCAGCAGCGCCCGCCCCCAGCACACCGGCTTTGCGAATAAATGAACGACGATCCATGTTTTTCCTCCCAAACGGATAATTGTTAAGCATCCTCCGCCATTTGCGCAGAGAGCTGTGCGAAACAGATAATCGTCGCTTTTCGAGAATGTCCATGGCCTACGCGATTAGAAGCTTCCTCTGACTGGACAATCTCCCCATGCGGCGGATACGTAGTGCTACTTAAAGCAGCATTATTTATGGTCTTTTGCCTTGTTTTCGGCTGAAAGGCCAATAATGTGCGAGCTGCCAGGGAGGGCTCAGATCTTGATAAAATTCATCGACCAGATGAACGAAATCGTCGGGCGCATTGTGTCGGTGGTTGCCGTCATTTTTGCCGCGATCATCATCTATGACGTTTTCATGCGCTACGCGCTGAATGATCCGACCCGCTGGGCGTTTGACGTCACAAAACAGCTCTATGGCTTTTATTTCGTCATGTTGGGCGGCTATGCGCTGCGCAATCAGGCCCATGTGCGCGTCGACCTGATTACAGAAACACTGTCCCACAACGTCAGACGTTGGGTCGAGGCGGCGGGCTATGTGATCTTCTTCTTCCCCTTCGCCTGGATCTTCACCACCCGGTCTTATGAATTCGCCATGCGCTCTTATGCTCAGGGTGAAACGACCTATGGCTCTGTGCAGCTCCCGGTCTATCCGCTTAAGATGGCCATGGCCCTCGCCGCGGGCCTGCTGTTGCTGCAAGGCGTGTCGGAATTTTTGAAACTCGTACTTAACCGTCAGGAACTGCCACGTGACGCCTGAACTTATCGCACTCGCCATGTTTGGCCTGCTTTTGCTGGGCCTTTTCATGGGTCACCCGCTGGCCTTTGTTCTGGGCGGCACCGCTGTTCTGGGCGCTATTATCGCGGGCAAACCGATGGTGCTTGGCATCGTTATCAACCGCATCTTCGGCGATGTGTTGGATAACTTTACCCTGATTGCCATTCCGTTGTTCATCCTAATGGCAAGGTTCCTGTCTGATTCGGGCGTGACCGATAAGATGTTCGAATCGTTGCGGCTTTTGATGTCGAATATCCGCGGTGGTCTGGCGCTGGCGGTGGTCTTCATCTCGATCCTGCTGGCGGCGACCACCGGCATCATCGGCGCGTCGATCACCGTTATGGGTGTGATGGCACTGCGTCCAATGCTGCAATATGGCTATAGCCCGACGTTGACGACCGGCGTCATCGCGGCCTCTGGCTGCCTTGGTATTTTGATCCCACCGTCGATCATGCTGATCCTCATGGCCTCCTACTCGCCCCTGTCTGTAGGTGAGCTTTTCGCCGGGGCGATGGTGCCGGGCGTTGTGCTAGGCCTGCTCTACGCGGTTTGGGTCTTTATCGTTGCCGTGGTGCGGCCCGACATGGCCCCCGCAGTGGAACCAGACGAGAAAATCTCTAAACCCGCTCTGGTACGGATGCTGCTGATCGAAGCGGTTCCGCCGCTGGTGCTGATCCTTGGCATCCTCGGCTCGTTGCTTGCTGGTATCGCCACGGCGACCGAAGCCTCGGCCATTGGCGCGGCGCTTGCCCTGCTGATCGTAATCATGCGCCGCAAGTTCACTTGGGCCAGTTTTTATGGTGCGATGCTAGAGACGGCGCGCACTTCGGCAATGATCCTTTTCATCGTCATCGGTGCCACCGCATTTACCGGCGTGTTCAACATCACCGGTGGTCTGCGCGCCACGCAAGAGATCATCCGCAACCTCGACATGGCGCCTTGGCTCCTGATCGCGATGATGATGTTCATCGTCTTTATCCTCGGCGCCTTCCTTGATTGGACCGGCATCGTGCTGCTGTCTTTCCCGATCTTCCTGCCGATCGTGCAGGAAATGGACGTGAGCCTTTTGTGGTTCGTTGTCCTGATGTCGGTGGTCCTGCAAACGTCTTTCCTGACGCCGCCTTTTGGATATGCGCTGTTCTACCTGCGCGCCATTGCGCCGCGCGAGGTCAAGACGTCGCATATCATCGTCGGTGTGCTGCCGTTCATCGGGTTGATCCTGATGATGTGCGTGGCCATCGCCCTGTTCCCACAGCTGGTCACCTGGCTGCCGGAAACGCTTTATACCAAGTAAACCAACGGAGGAGTATAATAATGAAAATGAAATCAACCCTTGCCGGTCTGGCACTCTGCGCGGGCTTTGCCACGCAGGCGGCAGCCCAGGACAACTGGACCATGACAACCACATGGCCCACATCGCTTGAACTGATCGAGATCGACAAACACTTCGTCGAACTGGCCAACAAGCTGACTGGCGATGACCTGACCATCGAATTCTTCGAAGGCGGCTCGCTCGTGCCCGCAGGCGAAGTGTTCGGCGCGGTTGAATCCAACACCGTGCAGGCCGGCGCTGACTGGCCCGGTTACTGGGCAGGCCGCAACTCGGCATTCTCGCCACTGGCAACCACGGCAAGCCTGTTCAACGCGGTCGACTACGTCAACTGGATCGAACAGTGGGGCGGCAAAGAGCTCTATAACGAGATCTATGGCAAGTTCGGCATGGTCTATCTGCCCTATGGCGTGACCAACAACGAATCCGGTTTCCGCACCAATGAGCAGATCGTCACGCTGGAAGATCTTAAGGGCAAACGTCTGCGTCTTTCGGGTCTTGAGCAGGGTCGTCTGTTGGAAAAACTGGGCGGGTCGCAGGTATCCATGGCCGGTGGTGAAATCTATCAGTCGCTTGAGCGCGGCGTGATTGACGGTGCCGAATTCTCGACCCCCAACGTCGACTTCTCGGGCGGTTTCCAGCAGGTTACCAAATATTGGGCGACACCGGGCTGGCACCAGTCGGCATCGATTTTCGGTGTGATGATCAACAAGGGCGCATGGGATGCGTTGTCGGACGAAACCCGCGAGTCGCTTGAAGTCGCGGCGCAGGCCAACCTGATCTGGTCGCTGTCCTTCACCGAAAAACGTGCAACCGAAGCCTACCAGCAGTTCATCGACGCGGGCATCGAGATCAACCGCTATGACGACGAAATGCTGGCCACCGTTCAGGAAATGGCGAACGAAACAATCGAGGAGACCGCTTGCGAGAACCCCGATTCCGCCAAGGTTTACCTGAGCCAGCTTGAGTATTTGGCAGACTACGCCAAATGGCGTGATGCTTCAGCCCCCTTCAACCTGGGCCGCACACCGAATGGCCCGGACATCGAAAAAATTCGCGCCTGCGCTGAATAATCTGACCGCTAGGTTGTGATGAAAAGGCCCGCCAATGGCGGGCCTTTTTGCATGCCAATAGAGGAAGTAGCTCTCCGGCAGATTACAACGCCAGAATGGCAGCGACCTCTTTTGCAAGTGCGCGAACCTCATCCGCTGCGGGGCCGGATTTTTTGGCCTCTACCGCTCCCAAACCGCGCCCGAGCGCGTCGGCGTAGATCACTCTGTTTGCCAAAGATGTGTCTAGTCGCCCGACGCCAAGCTCGGCCACGGATCGCGCAACGTCGTCACCGACACGGGTGCCCGAACGCGTGCGGTTCATCACAATATGCGTGGGCTTCTGCGCCCGGTCGGCCAAATCAAGAACATCGTGGGTTGCCCAGACATCGGCCTGACTTGCTGAGACAGGCACGAGCACCAGATCAGACTCACGCAAGACCCATCGCACATCACTGTCCGCTTTCGGGGGTGTGTCGACAAGAATGACATCGACCTCGCCGCTCACCGACCTGATCGCGCGGGAAATTCCATAGGCGGTCGCAGTCGCAAATCGGAGGTTCGGGTTTACCCCCAGCAACTCTTCACGGACATCAAGCCATTTGCCAAGACTGCCTTGAGGGTCGGTATCTAACAGCGCAACGCTTTTGCCTTCCGCGAGATAGGCAATTGCCAAATTAGAAACGAGTGTTGTCTTACCGGCCCCGCCCTTTTGCTGGGCCACACAGATAATTCGGGCGTTCATTTACCAAGCCTTCAATGGGTTCTCTGCACCGCAGCATACCGCTTGAGAACCGAAAAAGCGATATAATCCTTCTGCGAGAGGCTCAGAGGCTGCTAGCCTTCTACACGTTTCAAGAATTTTTGCAGGCGTGCATCCTGCGGCGCACCAAATATCTGCGACGGTGGGCCGCTCTCCACGATCTTGCCACCATCCATGAAGATCACCCGATCCGCGATCTCGCGTGCGAATTGCATCTCATGGGTTACGATCAACATCGTCTGTTTGCGTTCAGCCACCGCGCGCATCAGGTCCAACACCTCGCCCACCCATTCCGGGTCTAACGCCGAAGTCGGCTCATCAAACAGCATCAACTCGGCCCCAAGCGCCATGGCCCGGCCGATACCAACCCGCTGCTGCTGCCCCCCCGAAAGCGCCGCCGGATAGCTGTCAGCCTTATCGGCGAGCCCGGTCTCGGCCAGCACCGACAGCGCGCGCTCCTCGGCCTCAGCTTTCGAGCCTTTTTGCACCGTCACAAGCGCTTCCATGATGTTTTGCTTCGCAGTTTTATTGGCAAAAAGCGCGTAGTTCTGGAACACCATCGCCGTGCGCCGGCGCAGCGCCAGCACGTCAGCCTTGCGCGCTTTGGCGGCATCAACAGTCACGTCACCAACGGTAATCTGCCCGGCCTGCGGCACATCAAGGAAATTAAGACAGCGTAGCAATGTTGATTTACCTGTGCCTGACGGGCCAATCACAACCACGCGCTCACCATCGGCAATCTGCAGGTTGATCCCATCCAGCACAGGCGCGCCTCCGAAATGTTTGGTGAGGCCCGAAATATTTATCATCGCACAAACGCCTTGTTGAGATGGGTTTCAAGCCGCTTCTGGCCTTGGCTTAGGACTTCGACGATGGCCCAATACATCACCGCCACCACAAGGAAGGCTTCGAAGTACAGAAAACTTCCCGCCGCTTCTTTCTGCGCCGCGCCCATCATTTCGGTCACGCCGAGGGTAAAGGCCAGCGAAGTGCCTTTGATCATGTCGATAAAGTAGTTCACCAAGGTCGGTGCGGCGATCCGTGCCGCTTGGGGTAGGATGATCCGCCACATCAACTGGCCTTGGGTCATGCCGATCGACTGCGCGGCCTCCCACTGGCTGCGGTCCACACCCATGATTGCCGCGCGAATACTCTCGGCCATATAGGCCGAAAAATGCAGCGTCAGCCCCATGATCGCCGCCGTCACCCCGTCAATCTGGGTGAGGAACGACAACACTTGCGGCAGGCCGAAGTAAAAGAGGAACAGTTGCACCAGCAGCGGCGTGCCGCGAAAGAAACTGATAAACAGCACCACAAACCAATCGAGCACAGGCACTTTTGCCACGCGCTCGACCGCCAGTAGTGAGGCGAGGATCAGCGCAAACACCATCCCCGCCACCGCCATAAAGAGTGTTAGCGGCACATAGCCCAAGATAACGGGCACCAGCCCCAGCATATAGTCGAGGTCTAGCGCCCGCATGGGTTACTCCGCTTTCGTGATGTCAGTGCCGAACCACTTGCCCGAAATCTCGGCGAGTGTACCGTCTTCGCGCAGAGAGGCCAGCGCCGTATCGACACGGTCCCGCAAGGCACGGCCTTCGTCATTGTCTTGGAACGGCAAGGCGTTGCGAATTTCAGAAAAGGGTTTGCCGGCCAATTGCAACGGCAGCGGGCTTTCCTGAATAAGCTGCGCGGAGGACACCCGGTCCATCACGAATGCATCCACCCGGCCGAGCGCTGTGTCTTGAGCGATGTTGGATTCGTAGGTCTTGATCTCAATCTCGTCTGCGAAATCCAAACCATTCAGCAGTTGCTCGAAGTTGGAACCAAGGTTCACCGCAACGGTCTTGCCGCGCAAATCTTCGACGCTGCCGATCTCTTCGTTGCCAATCTTGGTAACGACCTGTGCACCGTCAAAGACGTAAGGAGCGGTGAAGGCAAACTTTTCTTCGCGCTCTGGCGTGATGGTGATCTGGTTGGCAATCGTGTCGATGCGGCCAGCGTCCAACGCGCCAATCAGGCCCGAAAAGGCCATCGTCTCAAACTCAACCTCAAGGCCGGTTTCTTCGCCAACGGCGTTCATCACGTCGACTTCAAAACCCTGCAGCTCATCCAGCTTAACGAAAGTGAAGGGGAAATAGCCGCCCGACATGCCAACGCGAAGCGTGTCATAGTCTTGGGCAAAGGATGCGGTGCCGGATACTGCGGCGAGGGCGGTGGCGGCAACAATCTGTTTCAGCATTGAATTTACTCCTGTAACGCTTGAGCATCAGATGTCATCGGAGGCCGCCCGCTTCAACACCATCGCTAAAACAGGAACGTTTGCCGGGCCGGATTGGTTCAGATGGAATGGTGTCTGGGATTACGAGATGGTTGTGAAAATCGTTCTAAAAATTTACCAATGGAAAGAATTATATCCCGTCCCGAGTGGCGAAAACCAGCGAACGCGGGACAGATCAGTGAGATACGCAGCTCCCTAAGTCGTCAGATCACGCTGATATCGAGCCCCTCAGCCGCCCAAGCGGCCAGTTTGCGATCAACCGTCTTGCGCGACACACCCAAACGCCGCGCAGCTTCTGCCCGGTTGCCTTTGCACAGGTCAAGAATATGCAGCATGTGCCGCTGCGTGACGAGTTCGAGATCCTCAATCGCCCTCGGCCCATCCACGGTGCCGTGGCCCGCAAAGGCTTCGGGCAGACTGCCAAGGATCACAGAGCGTTCGATCAGGTTTCGCAACTCGCGGACATTGCCGGGCCAGTCGTAGCGCCGCAGCTTTAGCAACGTTTCTGCGTCCAAGCGAAGCGCGGGCATGCCAAGCGCAGTCGAGAATTGCTGCATGAACATCGCCGCCAGTTCGACGATATCCTCCGAACGGTCCTTCAGCGGTGGCATCGCAACTTCAACCACGTTCATGCGGTGATAGAGGTCAGCGCGAAATCGCCCCTCTTCGACGGCCTTGGGCAGATTGGCATTTGTGGCAAAGAGAAAGCGTAGGTTCAGCGGAATTTCCCGTTCGGCCCCCTCTGGCCGGATGCGCTGATCTTCGAGCACCCGCAAAAGGGCGGCCTGCAACGGCTCCGGCATCTGCGCCACTTCATCAAGGAACAGCGTGCCGCCATCGGCCAGGAGGAACAGCCCCGGTTGCAGAGTTTCGTTCCCTTCTACCGCGCCAAAGAGTTCGGGCACGATCCGATCTTGGGTGATTGCGGCGCAGTTCACAGCAACGAAGGGATGGTCGGCACGGTCTGACATCTGGTGCAATTGTCGCGCCGCCAGTTCTTTGCCTGTGCCGCTGGCACCTGTGAACAGCACCGGGGTCGGCACAGGAGCGAGACGGTTCAGCATGCCGCGCACCTTGGCCAATGCCTCGGATTTGCCAAGCATCTGGACCGCAGATCCGCCCTGCAGCTCGCGCCTGAGCAAGGTGTTTTCACGGCGCAGGTTTTTGCGATCAAGCGTGCGGGAAACGGCCCCAAGGATTTGGTTCGCCCGGAAGGGTTTCAGCACGAAATCACTGACCCCGGCCCGCAACGCGGCAATAGCGGTTTCAAGATCGGCATAGGCGGTGATGAGGATCGTGTCGGCGTAGAACCCTTTGCGGCGCTGCTCGACCACCCATTCCAGACCGGTTTTTCCGGGCATCACATTATCAAGCACGACCACATCGAAATGCGCCTCATCCAACAGCTTAGTCGCCTCTGCAGGTGACGCCGCCTGTGCGACGCGCTTGACCCGCGGCTCAAGGATCTTGGTGAGGAAATGACGCATCCCGGGTTCGTCATCAATCACCAGAACCGACGCGCCTTCCAGCGTGCCGCCATATTCATCGCTTGCCATATGTTGCCTACTCGCGTGTCAGTCCACCCGGACGTTGTCACTCGAATAGACCTCTTGCGAGGAAAAGCCTATCTCATGCAGTCCTAAATAAGCCACAACGCCAATCACTGCGACGCCCAGAAACCCTGCCAACATGGCTTTCATTGCGCGAATCCTTTTACCTGTACGACCTTGCCCATCATTCAGCGGGGGTCTGGCGATTGTCTTGCTTGACCTCATCAAGCCAGATGGAGTGGTGCTGTTCAGCCCAGCGTTCATCCACTTCGCCGCTGCCCATAGCGTCATAAGCGCCTTCCATGCCGAGCGTGCCGATATAGATGTGGCCGAGGATCAACGCCATCATCAAAAAGCCGATGATCGCATGCCATAGCTGAGCATATTGCATCTCTGCATGGGGTGTTAGATCGCTCTGCAATGGGCCCAGCCCTGCCGCTTCGGCCATGCCGATGTCGTTGATAATCCCGAAGGTATGCCCAAAGAGCTGAACTTCGAAGGGAAACAGCAGTGACAGACCAGACAGCGACACCGAGAAGCCCAAAAGGATGACGCCCCAGAAGACGATCTTTTGACCGAAGTTGAACTTCTTGGCAGGGGGGTGGTTGTTGCCGATAAAACCGCCAGCCTGCTTGATCCAAGTCCAGTCCGTTCGGTCAGGCAGGTTGTGATAGACCCACATGACAAAGACCATGACCAGCGCGATCATAAAGGCCCAAGACACGTTGTTGTGGATGAACTTCGATCCGGTCAGCAGGACCGAGTTGAACTCATGTCCCAGCAAAGGGATCACAACCTTGCGGCCAAATAGCGTGGCCAGCCCGGTAAGTGCCAGCAAGATGAAAGACCCCGCAAGCATCCAATGGGCGAAGCGTTCGATCGCCTTGAACCGTGTGACGGTACGGCCCACCTTACCGCCTTCGATGCGAATGCGCCCGCGCAGCAGGTAAAACGCCGCCAACAAAACCAGCATCCCAGCCAACAGCCAGATGCCATAGGTCGCCAGCGGCCCTTCGCGGAAGTTCAGCCACCACATGCCATTGTCTTGCACCAAGACGCGGCCAGTCTTGTTCATCGTGCTGACGCGAACAGGCAATTCATTGTATCGGATGCCCCGCCATAGATCAGGGTCCGAGCGGCCGCCGAGCGGCCCAAGCCCCGGTACGGTAGATGCATCGCCGCCAAGGTTGTCGCGGCGGAACCCATCGTCGATCTCAGCGCCGTTCTGACGCCGTTCAATATCCGCGAGGTTCTGTGCCCCCCCGGTGCTATTGCGGTCAATGGCCGAAGGGGTCGCGTTTTCGGGCAGGCGGACGTCCTGCGCCGTGGCGCCAAGCGGCAGCGCGACCAGCGCGAGAATGAAAAGAGCCATTAGGTGGCGCAGCATGGGAAATCCCCCGGCTAGACAGATATGGAGAAAAGGAGCGGCCCCGGCAGGGCCACCCCGAAAGCCGTTACTGGCCCTTTTGCTCGTAAGCCGTGCCCCAGCCCCAAGCGCCGGAGCCAAAGCCGCGTGCGACAACACGCTCGCGGTAGATGTCGGAGACCATGTCACCGTCACCCGCCAGAAGCGCCTTGGTCGAACACATCTCGGCGCAGATCGGCAATTTGCCTTCTGCGATCCGGTTGCGGCCGTACTTTTGGAACTCTGCCTGGCTGTGGTTCTCTTCGGGGCCACCGGCGCAGAAGGTGCATTTGTCCATCTTGCCGCGCGACCCGAAGTTGCCAGCCTGCGGATACTGCGGCGCGCCAAACGGGCAGGCGTAGAAGCAGTAACCGCAACCAATGCAGAGGTCTTTTGAGTGAAGGACGATGCCGTCATCTGTCTGGTAGAAACAATCCACCGGACACACTGCCATACAAGGCGCGTCCGAGCAGTGCATACAGGCGACCGAGATCGAGCGTTCGCCCGGCTGGCCGTCCTGAATTGTCACCACGCGGCGGCGGTTGATGCCCCAAGGTACTTCGTGTTCGTTCTTACAAGCCGTTACACATGCGTTGCATTCAATGCAGCGCTCGGCATCGCAGAGAAACTTTGCTCTTGCCATTCTCTTGTCTCCTTACGCTGGCATAATCTTGCAGAGAGTACATTTCGTCTCCTGCATTTGTGTGACTGAATCGTAGCCGTAGGTCTGAACCGTGTTGGTGCTTTCGCCCAGCACGATCGGATCAGCGCCATCCGGGTATTTGTCCCGAAGGCTGACGCCCTCCATGTGACCGCCGAAGTGGAAGGGCATGAAGGCCACGCCTTCGCCCACCCGTTCTGTGACCATGGCCATCACCTTAATCTTGCCGCCCTCTGGGCCTTCGACCCAAACGTCAGCCCCGTCGCGTACGCCCAAGTTGTTGGCGTCACGGGTGTTGATCTCGATGAACATGTTCTGCTGCAACTCAGCCAGCCATGGGTTCGACCGGGTCTCGTCCCCGCCTCCCTCATATTCGACCAAGCGGCCCGAGGTGAGGATGATCGGGAATTCCTCCGAGAAGTCGTTCTTTTGGATCGACGCATAGAGCGTCGGCACCCGCCAGAAGGTCTTGTCTTCATAGGTCGGATAATCCGCCACCAGATCACGCCGGTTGGAATAAAGCGGCTCGCGGTGTTTTGGCACCGGATCGGGGAAGGTCCAGACCACGCAGCGGGCCTTGGCGTTGCCGAAGGGGGCGCAGCCATGCTCGATCGCGACCCGCTGGATGCCGCCCGAAAGGTCGGTCTTCCAGTTGATGCCACCGACTTGGGCCACGTAATCCGATTCCATCTCGCCTTGCTGCGAGGTTTCACCGACCTCTTCTTGGCCGTCATCCGCATTCTCAGGCTTCTCATAGCCCGCGACCGCTTCGATGATACCGCGTTCTTCCGCTGTCAGATCGCTGTCCCAACCCAAATCCGTCAGCATTTGCATCGTGAACTCAGGATAGCCGTCTTTGATCTCGGAGCCTTTGGAATAGACGCCCTCGGCGAGCAAGTTCTCACCATCACGCTCAACCCCGAAACGAGCACGGAAAGTCAGGCCGCCTTCGGCTACCGGCAACGACATGTCGTATAGGTTCGCCGTGCCGGGGTGGTTCATCTCGGGCGTGCCCCAGCAGGGCCACGGCAGGCCATATGTATCGCCATCTGCTGGGCCGCCATTGGCGCGCAGGGTGGTTTTGTCGAAAGTATGCTGGTTCTGCATGTGCATTTTCATCCGCTCGGGCGACTGCCCAGTATAGCCGATGGTCCACATGCCTTTGTTGAACTCGCGTGTCAGGTCTTCGATCAGCGGCTCTTCACCGTTCACCTCAATATTGCGGAACATGCGATCTTCAAAGCCGAATTTCTTGGCGAACTTATAAAGGATCGTGTGGTCCGGCAGGCTTTCAAACAGCGGCTCGACAACCTTTTCGCGCCACTGGAGCGATCGGTTCGAGGCTGTAACAGAGCCGGAGGTTTCGAACTGGGTACAGGCCGGCAGCAGATAGGTGTTGTCTGTCCGGTCGTGCAGAACGGCGGAAACGGTGGGATAAGGATCAACCACGACCAGCAGGTCGAGCTTTTCCATCGCCGTCTTCATTTCCTTTTGACGTGTCTGCGAGTTCGGCGCGTGACCCCAGAGCACCATGGCTTTGGTGTTGTCGGGCTGCTCAAGGTTCTCGCGTGCTTCCAGCACACCGTCAATCCAACGCGACACCGGAATGCCGGTAAGGTTGATCATCTTCTGCTCTTCCCCCGCGCCATCGGTCCACAAGGCGAAACGGCTCTGGATCCATTCCAGATCCTCACCCCAGACCCGTGCCCAATGCGCCCATGACCCGTCGGACAGGCCATAGTAGCCCGGCAGCGTATCAGCGAGAACGCCAAGATCGGTCGCGCCTTGCACGTTGTCGTGGCCGCGGAAGATGTTGGTGCCGCCACCGGCGGTGCCCATGTTCCCCAAGGCCAGCTGCAAGATGCAGTAAGCGCGGGTGTTGTTGTTGCCGTTGGTGTGCTGCGTGCCACCCATGCACCAGATCACGGTGCCGGGGCGGTGGTTGGCCAGTGTGCGCGCGACGCGCTGAAGCTGTTCGCCCGGCACGCCGGTGACGCGCTCAACTTCGTCAGGTGTCCAGTTGGCGACTTCCTTGCGGATCTCATCCATGCCCCAAACCCGGGTGCGGATGAACTCCTTGTCCTCCCAGCCGTTCTCGAAGATGTGGTAGAGGATGCCCCAAACCAGCGCCACGTCCGAACCCGGGCGGAAGCGCACATATTCGTCGGCATGGGCCGCGGTGCGGGTGAAGCGCGGGTCGCAGACGATCAGCGGTGCGTTGTTTTCTTCCTTGGCCTTCAACACGTGCTGCAGCGAGACCGGGTGCGCCTCGGCGGGGTTGCCACCGATGATGAAGATCGCCTTCGACTTGTGGATGTCGTTGTAGCTGTTCGTCATGGCGCCGTAGCCCCATGTGTTCGCCACGCCCGCCACGGTGGTGGAGTGACAGATCCGCGCCTGGTGGTCGACGTTGTTGGTGCCCCAATAGGCGGCGAACTTGCGGAACAGGTAGGCTTGTTCGTTGGAGTGTTTCGCCGAACCGAGCCAGTAGACCGAATCCGGGCCGCTGGTGTCACGGATGGTGGTCATCTGGTCGCCGATCTCGTTGATCGCCTGCTCCCAGGAAATCCGCTGCCATTCGCCGCCGACTTTCTTCATCGGGTACTTCAGGCGGCGCTCGCCGTGGGCGTGCTCACGCACCGAGGCCCCTTTGGCGCAGTGGGCACCAAGGTTGAAGGGGCTGTCCCAGCCGGGTTCTTGACCCAGCCAAACACCGTCGGAAACTTCCGCGATGACCGTACAACCAACCGAGCAATGGGTGCAGACGGATTTCTTGATTTCCATCTTACCGCTGACGGCTGCCGTGGCGGCTGATGCCTGCTGCACGCTGCCTGCGGTTGCGGCGATGGCACTCAACCCACCGATGGCGAGGCCTGATCCGCGCAAAAACGCACGCCGGTCCATACCGCTGCGCGCTACATCGGACATGATGCCTGTCCGCTGCGCAGACCGCGCGACCCCATTGGTCTTTTTCCTCAACATATCTTCACTCCCTGTGCGCGGGCTGGTCCCCGCCTGAGGTGGCTATTGAACGGCAGGCGTTTCCCGCCCTGCCAAATTTAAGAGGCAGCGCCTCTTGGTATCTGATTAGAACCGAGCAGCGGCGTAGTAGGCGCGCGTGTGTTCGGTGTCTTGGATGCGATCCGACGACAGGTCAGGGGCTTGGGCCGCTTGGACCTCTGTACCGGTGGTGGCCACGGCAACGGCGGCCAATGGGGCAGCGGTGCCCGCGAATTTCAGGAAATCGCGCCGGTCTTTGCGAACGGGTGCGTTGGTGGAACCCTCTGGCTTGCGTGTCATGTTGTCTCTCCTGTTACGTCTTTTGTTCAAGGGCGGGGCGCCCCAGCTGTCTCGTCATGTCTTAATTGTCTTTGCTCAGGCGAAACGCCTCAGCTTCGATCTGCATAAAGGCGCGGCCTATTTTGCCCACAGGGGCGTAGAAAACCGAATTTTTAGCGCCTTCGAGGTCGGCAAAGAAATGCCCGGCCCATGGGGCGACATGCCGGTTAAAGAATGTCTTTTGCTGCGTCAGCGTCGCCGGTGCCGAAAAACGGCCCGCAATCATTGCGCCCATCATTTCCATGAGCGAGGCGATGTTGTCCTCAGGCTCAAACACATTTGGCGCCCGCTCAAGCCCACGTGCCACCATGTCTTGGCGCAGGGCGGCCAGCGGCTTTTCGTTCAGGAACCCGGTGAGGTAAAAACTTGCATAGGGCAGCAACTCGCCCCGGCCCAGTCCGATAAAGAGCCGGTTGAATTCGCTCTCTGCTCCGGTCGGTCTGGTCTTGGACGCCAGCTTTGACAAAGTCGCAAACCCCTGCCCCAAGTCAGATTCATCACCGCTCAATGCCGCGCACTGATCAAGCAGCATCTGATCGGGTGGACCGGAAAGAATAAGCCCCATGAAGTTGTAAAGGTCCGCGCGCATGCGGTCTTCTTCGGGCAGGGGTGTCGCGGCCAGTTGGTTCATGCGCTGCTACCTTCCATGTCGGCGGCCGGATCGCCGGCGAATTGAAACCGCATCCGACGGTGGGTCGGTGCGGATTGCTCGGCCTCTTCTTCTACTGGCGCGGTGTACACCTGAGAAGGCGCACGCTCTGCCAATGCGGTTTCGGTGCGCCGAGGCGCTGGCACAACGACATCATGGGTCGGTGCCAATTCGGGCGCGTTTTCCTCAGCCACTTCGGGCGTATCCCCTTCGGCGGTCAGGACCTCTTCGATCTTTGCCACCATGCCGCGGCCCACTTGATAGATCGTGTTCACAGGCTTGCCAGCGGTCGCGGCAGCTGTGTAATCGTCGTCGTAATCATTCAATCCGTCAAGACAGGCGAGCACCGGATTGGTCCGCCAGAAGCTGCGCAGCGCGCGGGTTTTGAGGCGTTGCGGCAACTGCGCCTTGAGGAACGCGCGGAGTTGTTCGCCGCTTACCAGTTCTTCGGGTGCGGGCAGATCAAACTCGGCCAGCAAGTCGTCATCGCTCCGTTCGGCCAGTGTGGCCTCTTCGGCCTCGGCCAGGCGGGCCTCTTGGACGCGCACTTCGGCTTCAGCCTCTGCTGCCACTGCGGCGCGACGTTTTTGCCAAAAGCTGCTCATGCCAGACGCTTTCGTTTCAACGTCGGCGAGGCGTAGATGTCTGCGGGCTTCTCAATGCGGGGGTCGCCGATGCCGTCTTGCTGGCGGTCCGTCCGCAGGCGATCACGCCGCCGCTTCACGAACTCTTCCTCTTGGTGAAACTCTTCGACAAACTCTTGCACCCAGGCCAGCAAACCCGGCGTCATCGCGACCTTCTCAACCACTTCTTCAGCGCTATCGCAATAATCCTGCGCCTCATAAGGAGAGGCGGTGACCAGCGCCAATTTGAAAGGCCGCTCGGTCGCCCCGGGAATGGGGCGCATCACCACATAGACGCAGGGCACGTCGGCCCCCAGCCCGTGAACATAGGCTTCCGTTTCGGCACCGTGTAATTCAATCTGAAGCGTGGCGGCGTGGTACTCCACGATATCGCCCTCGCGGCGCAGCTCACGCCACTCCGCCTCCCCGGCACCGGGCAGCACAGCGGTCGCTTTCCAGCTCCACTTGGCCCACCGGGTCACACCCGGCGCGCGCTGCAGTACGATACCCAAGGGCATCGTCCGATACATTTTCGGGTTGTGAATCAACTGGCTCCTCCGTTGCTATGACCTTCACCTCAAACCCCCGCTGGGGGGAAGCATAAATCCGCGTGATGTCTCTAAAAACCCGACTTTCCAGACAAGGTGACCCGCGACCCCGCACCGTCAATGACGCTTTGGACGTTTTGTCTAACTTGAGTATTTTCCTAGGAATATCAGAATTTTTCACATTTCGAATCACCATGCCGATCCTGACGCTTAAACGGCGGTGTTGCGGTGGTGGACCATGGCTCTCGCCTTTCCGTTTCCGGTTGTGGGCGGTGCTAAATCCCGTCTAGCTTGGGGTCTCAACTGCGCCCAAGAGGGCGGCGGTTTGGCGCGCGGAACAAGGAAAAATTCATGGCCAAGACATTGATAACATGCGATTGCGCAGGGTCGCAGCGTGTCGATTCTGATGCGCTTGCCGAAAGCACTGGTTTGACCGTCGCACCACCCTGTTCTGCCCTTTGTACCACCCAGATCGACCGCGCGGCCAAGGCACTGACCACTGGCGACGCGATTTTATGCTGCACCCAAGAGGAGCGCATATTTACCGAGTTGGCGGAGGAATTGGATCTACCCCCTGCCCCCCTCCTCGACCTGCGCGACCGGGCCGGATGGTCCGATGACCCCCGCGATAAAATGCCCAAAATGTCCGCCCTAGCGACAGAGGCGCTTTTGGACGCCCCGGCAGAAAAAACCATCGACGTTGCCTCCGAAGGGTTGTGTTTGATCCTTGGGCGTGGACCGGCAGCACTTGAGGCGGCGGCGCAACTCAAAGACCACCTCAGCGTCACGCTGCTGATGGACGACGCGGTCACGCAGGCCGAGGACAATCTGCCCGAAGTCCGCGACTTTGATCTCATCTCCGGCAAGCTGCGTCGCGCCAAAGGAGCACTTGGCCAGTTCGAAGTCGTGATCGACGCGTTGCGGCAGGTTGACCCGCGGGGCCGTGGCCCGCTGACCTGGACCGAGCCGCGCGACGGGGCGAAAAGTCAGTGTGACGTGATCATCGACCTGCGGGGCGACACACCTCTGTTCCCGGCCCATGAAAAGCGCGAAGGCTATCTGCGCGCTGATCCGGCGCATCCGGCCGCTGTCGCCGCCGCCGTGTTGGCCGCGTCGCATTTGGTGGGCACCTTCGAGCAGCCGCTTTATGTGCGCACCGAACCCCTTCTTTGTGCGCACAGTCGGGCAGGACAAACCGGCTGTACGGCCTGCCTTGATCTATGCCCCACAGGTGCGATTGTACCGGACGGTGATCATGTGACCGTTGACCCGATGATCTGCGCGGGCTGCGGTGCGTGTTCATCTGCCTGCCCGTCCGGTGCGATCAGCTATGACGCGCCGCCTGTCGATTTCACCATGCGCCGGGTGCAGACTCTTGCCCGCGCCTATCTTGAGGCCGGAGGCGATGCCCCCCGCCTGTTGGTGCATGACGACCACGGCGCCGAGATGATCCGCCTTGCTGCGCGTCACGGGCGCGGCTTGCCTGCCGATGTGATCCCGATGCACCTGCCCGCACTCGCGGCCTTCGGCCATGCCGAGGCTTTGGCCGCGCTGGCCGCTGGTTTTGCCCATGTCTCACTTCTGCTTGGCCCCAAAGCCGACCGCGATGCGATTGAAACCCAGACTGTACTTGCGCGCGCCATTGCGGGCGAGGCCCGTATGACGCTCATCGACACGCCCGATCCTGAGGCGCTGACAGACCTGCTCTATGACGGCACCGCCCCTGCCCCCGTCAGCCAGCCGGTGCGTCCTATGGGCAGTCGTCGGCAAATCGCTCGGCAAGCGGCCCGCGCATTGCAACCCGACGCGGAGGTGCTTCCCCTGCCCCAAGGTGCGCCCTATGGCGCGGTTTTGGTGGATAAGGACGCCTGCACGCTGTGTCTGTCTTGTGTCTCGCTCTGCCCGTCGGGTGCGCTTGGCGACAATCCGGACCTGCCGCAGCTGCGCTTTCAGGAGGACGCTTGCCTGCAATGCGGTCTCTGCGAACATATCTGTCCCGAAGACGCGATCACACTTGCGCCGCAGCTTGATCTGACCGATGCGGCACTAAGCCAACGGATCCTAAACGAAGAAGAACCTTTTCCCTGCGTCGAATGTGGCAGCCTCTTCGGCGTGAAATCCACCGTAGAGAAAATCACCGACAAGCTGCGCAGTCATTCTATGTTCGCAGATGAATCCAAACTGCGGATGATCCAGATGTGCGATGACTGCCGGATCAATGCGCAGTATCACAGCACCAACAACCCGATGACGGGCAACGAACGCCCCCGCCCCCGCACCACCGACGATTACCTCTCCAAACGGCGCGACCACTAGGCCGCCTTTTCAGAATAGGAGCCCCCCATGAGCGAAGACTTCAACATGTCGATGCGCAAGTTTCTCAAACAGGTCGGCGTGACCTCGCAGCAGGCCATCGAAAAGGCCATGCGCGACGGTGACACTGCCGGTAAGACATTCGCGGTTAAGGCTGTGATTTCAATCCCCGAACTGGGGCTGGAGCATGAGATCGACGGCACCATTGCCGGCGCGGATAAGGGCGAGGCATAAGCGACGTGACAGCCAGCAGAGAAGCGGTTCTAACCGCCTTGAAGACCGTGACCGATCCGGCCACGGGCACCGATATTGTGGCCAGCGGCGTGATGCGCGCGTTGAATGTGGACGACGCGGGCGCGGTGCGTTTTGTCATGGAAATCCCGCCCGCGCAGGCCAAAGCCTATGAGGAAGCCAAAGCGCTGGCCGAAGCGGCATTGGCGCAGGTCGAGGGCGTGAGCAAAGTCTCCATCGTATTGACCGGGCACAGCGAGAAGGCCCCGCCGCCCGACCTTAAACCGCAACGCGCCGCCGAACCCTCAGGCCCGCAGAAGATCCCCGGTGTTGACCGCATCATCGCCATCGCTTCAGGCAAGGGCGGCGTCGGTAAGTCCACCGTATCGGCGAACCTCGCCTGCGCGCTCGCCGCTCAAGGCCGCCGCGTTGGGCTGCTGGATGCCGATGTCTACGGTCCCAGCCAGCCGCGCATGCTCGGTGTCTCGGGCCGTCCCGCCTCCCCCGATGGTAAGACCATCCTGCCGATGCGCAACCATGGCGTTACCATGATGTCGATCGGCCTGATGACCAACGAAGACCAAGCCGTCGTCTGGCGTGGTCCGATGCTGATGGGCGCGCTGCAGCAGATGATGACCCAGGTGCAATGGGGTGCGCTTGACGTGCTGATCGTTGACCTGCCACCGGGCACCGGCGACGTGCAGATGACATTGGCGCAAAAGGCGCATGTGGACGGGGCGGTTATCGTCTCTACACCGCAGGATGTGGCTCTGATCGACGCCCGCAAGGGGATCGACATGTTTAACCAACTTAAAGTGCCGATCCTCGGGATGATCGAAAATATGTCGACGCATATCTGCACAAACTGTGGCCACGAAGAGCATGTCTTTGGCCACGGCGGTGTCGCGTCTGAAGCCGAAAAGTGGGGTGTGCCTTTGCTTGCGGAAGTCCCACTTGATCTGCAGATCCGTCTCGCCTCCGATGGCGGTGCGCCGATCACGGTCAGCCAGCCGGACAGCAAACAGGCCGCGGCCTTCCACGCGATTGCGAAACAGCTGATCGACGCCGGCGCGGCATGAGCGAAGGGCTATCATTCCCTCCTCTGATGTCGGGCGAGGCCGTGTCCGATGACGCCCTCCGCGTCGCCTGCACGCGCGCCGCACGTGGCTGTGATGCAGGTCTCATCACGTACCGGCTGGACGGGGCGGAGATGCAGGGCGCATTGGTCTTTGCGCCCGAAGTACCACTGGCGGAGGCGGTGGCCATGCTCCCGCTCTGCGGGGTCGGATTTCAGAACGCCCTCGGCGCACTGTCCCCGCCTGAAGTTGCGGTGCAGTTAGAATGGGACGGCGGCATTCGCCTCAATGGCGCCTCCTGCGGAGCCTTCCGCATGGTCGCATCAACCACCGATCCCGACGCCGTCCCCGACTGGCTGGTCGTGGGCTTCACTCTACCGCTCTACCCGGCCGAAGACCCTGACATGGCGGAAACTGGCCATAACCCGGACCAGACGGCACTCTTTGCCGAGGGCTGCGCCGATGTGCATCCCCCTGCCCTCATTGAATCCTGGGCCCGGCATACGCTGCATTGGATCAACCGATGGGAAGACCTTGGCCCGCCGGGTCTGCACGGCGAATGGCGCGGGTTGGTTTTTGGAATTGACGGCGATGTGACGGTGCGCGGTCAAAGCGGTACATTCATCGGTGTCGACGAGAACTTCGGTATGCTACTGCGCAACGATACAAACACGCAGCTGATCCCGCTTACCACCTTATTGGAGCCTGCCCCATGACCTTGAAACTCGCCCGCGCGATCCATTTCGACGAAAGCGACCGGAATGTTTTTGCCTCGCCTGCGCGAACTGGCGAATGGTGCATCTCTGGCGGGTTCGAGTTTTCAGACTGGACCGAAGGAGATCTGACCGGCAAAGCACGTCAGGCGTTTGCAAACGGATGGCTGGGTTTGGAAACCTTTGGGCGGGTGACATTCGTGGCCGTCACGCAGATTGAAGAGGCCGAAATCACCACGCTCACGGACATGCTGGCACAGCATTTCGTTACCTACTACGGCGCACCTTCTGTCGAGGCCGCGCGTCCGGTTGCTGCGGAAGAACTCGCCCAGATGATTGAGCTATGCGCCGATCACGCGCCAAACTGCCTACTGACAGTGGCGCGCGAATTAACAGATGCAGGTGTGCGCGAAAGCTTTCGTATGATCCAACCGCAAGATGCCGGGCTCGAGCAATTTGCAATCCACGGTGACCTGCCCGAATAAACCATCCTCGCCCAGTTTAGGGCGAGGATGGTCTCTAACACAGGCTATTCAGCCGGTTTGGCATTGAAGACAAACAGCGTTTCGCCGTTGATCTTGTAGTCATTAATCAGAGATTTCGCGCGGTCGGAAACCAGCCATTCCTCCAGTCGCAGTGCCAAGTCATTTTTCACATGATCGTGCAATTTAGGGTTCACCGGCAGATAGGCGTATTGATTGAACAGCACCGGATCGCCTGCATAGAGCAATGCCAGCTCTCCTTTGTTGCCAAAGTTCAGCCAGCTTGCGCGGTCCGACATGACATAGGCGGGCATCCCCGATGCCGTATTCAGCGCCGCCCCCATGCCTGCACCAACGGCATTATACCAATCGCCGAAAGTCGCCGGGTCTAACCCCGCTTCGGTCCAGAGCGACAGTTCCTTTTTATGCGTGCCACTATCGTCGCCCCGGCTTACGAAATTCGCCTCGGTCTCAGCGATCGCGGTCAGCGCACCAGCAGCAGCATCAGACGTGGCAATTCCCGCAGGGTCTTCTTTCGGGCCAATAAAGACGAAATCATTGTACATGATCTCGGTCCGGTGGCTGCCAAACCCGCCTTCAACGAAAGCCTCTTCGGCGCTGCGCGAATGCACAAGTATCGCATCAACGTCGCCCGCCTCTCCAAGTTTGATTGCCTGTCCAGTGCCCACGACCAGCAGCTGCACATCAATATCAAGATCCGCCGCGATCTCGGGCAAAAGCACATCGGCAAGACCAGAGTTGTTGAAGGAGGTGGTGACCGCCATTTTCATCACGTCTGCTGCCTGCGCGGCACTGCCTAGGGCCAGCGCCGAAATTGCGCCTATGAACCAATGTTTCATTCTACGATATCTCCTCTTAAAAATGCCTGAGCCTCTTCGGTCTCAGGTTGGTTAAAAAACGTATCTGCGCGCCCGGCCTCATGAATTCGCCCGCCGACCAGAAACAAAACGTCGTCAGCCAAACGCCGCGCTTGTCCAAGGTCATGGGTCGACAGGATCAGCCGGGTGCCGTCTGCCTTGGCAGTTTGCAAAATCATCTCGATTTCTCGCGTGGCACGACCGTCTAAAGCGGCGCAGGGTTCATCAAGAAACAGTAGCTTTGGTTTGCATATCAAGGCCCGGGCGAGTGCCAGCTTCTGCTGCTCACCACCCGACAGCACAGGCGCGGCACGCCCCAAAAGCGGCTCTAATCCTACACGTGCAGCCCATTCCCGTGCCGCCTTTCGCGCCTTGTCTTTAGGAACTCCGCGCAGACGCAAAGGATAAATGAGATTCTCTAAGACCGTCCGCCGAAGCATTACTGGGCGCTGAAAGACGAACCCTTGATGATGCCGTGCCTCTTCGGTTGTGCAGGCCCAGTTGATCTGCCCAGCCGACAGCCGCGCAGTGCCGTGTAGAAGCTGTAGCAGTGTCGTTTTTCCCGCGCCGTTGGGCCCAATGACCACCGTGGCCCCCTGCCCTCCAAGGGTGAGATCGATGGGTCCGACCAACCGTTGCCCGCGCCGACGGCTTTCAATCGCAATCGCTTGCATGGGAAAAAGCTGTGTCACCAACGCCCCTCCCGTTCGGTCCGACCTAACCAGTGAATCGCGAGATTTACGGCCACCGCAAGCCCGATCAGCACAAAGCCAAGTGCAAGGGCCAAGGCAAATTCACCCTTACCCGTCTCGAGCGCAATCGCTGTGGTCAGCACCCGCGTGGCGTGATCGATGTTCCCACCGACGATCATGATCGCCCCCACCTCGCCAATGGCACGGCCAAAGCCAGCCAAGGCCGCAGTCAGCAATGCGCGGCGCGAGTCCCACAATAGAGTCCGTATTTTCTGCGTTTGGGTGACATTCATCGAGATCAACAGGTCATGGTATTCTTGCCAAAGTTCGCGGATCGACTGATGTGCAATTGAGGCAATGAGGGGCACAATGATGATAACCTGCGCGATGATCATCGCGGAGGGCGTGAACAAAAGGCCCAGCACGCCAAGCGGCCCCGAGCGCGAGAGAAGCACATAGACGACAAGACCCACCACAACGGGCGGCAGCCCCATAAGGGCGTTCAGAACCGCAATCACCAACCGGCGCGCCCGAAAGCGCTTTACGGCGACCAAGGCCGCCAATGGGAGGGCAATCAAGCAGGCCACAACCAAAGCTGAGAGCGTGACACGCAACGACCGACCGGCGATTTCAACCAGTTCAGCGTCAAGTGTTGCCACAAGCCAAAAGGCTTGCGCGATCCCGCTCCAGATATCGACCATCGCGTGGTGGCCTCCCCCATATTGGGGCGTAGGCCCCATCCTAGCGCACCCTGTCAGGACTATCGCGGGGACGCCAGTGGGAGAGGCTTTGAAAAGTGCAGGTGAGACAGGACAGCCGAACATTTTTGATGGCCTCGGGCCAATCAGGACAGATTGACCCCTGCGTGATTCTACTCAGCAAGGGTAATGAGGCTCTGATAAAGGGGAATTGCTGTGGAGATTGCCATTGTAGTACCTGCAAGATTAGATGGGCATCAAGTATAGTTTTCCGTTTTGTTTCAGTGTCTTATTAAGAAGTTCGAATTTCCTTCATGGAAATACCTGAAACTATTGTTGTGTCCGCACACGCGGTTCTCACAAGAATCTGTTGCACGCAAAGCTTGAATGGCATTAAGTAACGGAAACAAAAGCGCTACCGAATAATAGCGTTACTGAGAGCGAGGGCAGATGTGACGGACACTGTACACATCAATACACGGATCCGCCTTAATGCGGAAACGCTTTCCGAAGCGTTGGAAAGTCATATGCTAAAGGTGTTTGCACCTGACGCGCGCAAGGAACTTCGCCGCTTTTCTGCAGGAGAAGCTGCTGAATTGCTTGGCATTTCCACAAGTTTCCTCCGCAAACTACATTTCGACGATAAGATCGTAGAGGTCCAAACCAGCCCCGGTGGGCGGCGCCATTATAGCGCCGAGGATCTGCTGAACATCCGTCGGACGTTGGAGGGGACGGCGAAATCACGCGGCGCCTATCAGCGCGGTCGCCGCGATGGGGATAAGCTACAAGTATTGTCCTTTTTGAACTTCAAAGGTGGCAGCGGTAAAACAACCAGTGCAATCCATGCCGCCCAGCGTTTGGCCCTAAAAGGCTACCGTGTCCTCTGCGTTGATATCGATCCTCAAGCGTCTCTAACAACGCTATTTGGCTATCGTCCTGAGTACGATTTCTTGAACTCGGGCACTATCTATGACGCGATCCAGTATGATGATCCCGTTCCCTTGGCCGATGTCATCCAGAAAACCTATTTCACTGGTATCGATCTTGCCCCCGGCGGTTTGATGCTTCAGGAATTTGAGCACGAGACCCCTCAAGCCTTGTTAAACAACACACAGCCGGCGTTTTTCGCACGGCTGGCCACCTCTCTGCAGGACGTAGAGCAGGACTATGATGTGGTTATCTTCGATTGTCCGCCGCAACTAGGGTATCTGACCATGTCAGCGCTCTGCGCCTCGACTGGTGTATTGATCACGGTCGTGCCGAATATGCTCGATGTCGCCTCAATGTCGCAGTTCTTGCAAATGAGCGCTGATTTGTTGGATGTAGTCTCTAATGCAGGGGCGAGCATGGAATTTGACTTCCTGCGTTTCCTGATAAACCGCTACGAGCCGAATGACGGGCCTCAACAACAGGTTCTATCCTTCCTGCGTCAGCTGTTCGACGAAGAAGTTATGGTGGCACCTATGTTGAAATCCACCGCAATTTCTGATGCCGGCCTCACCCATCAAACTATTTATGAGGTCGACAGGTCGCAGTTCCATCGAACGACGTATGACCGGGCGGTAGACTCGCTCAATCTTGTAAATGATGAGATCGAAACCATGATCCAGAAAGCATGGGGGCGTTAATGGCACGCAAAGGAATTTTATCTTCGGGCCCTGATACTTCGCAACAGGTACAAACCAGCTCTAAAGCCCCAGCATTAGAGCCTGTTAAGCCCAAGCCAAAGGCGAGCCTAATGCCCCGTGGGGCCGTTGGCGCGCTACAATCGTCGCTAAATCGGATGCAAGAGAATGCCGTTCAGGAGTTGGACGGTACATTGATTGACATGGCCGGGGTCGAAGACCGTTTAGGGACTGATACACAGGCCCAAAAGCAACTTCAGGACAGCTTGAAGACCTATGGTCAACAGGTGCCGGTACTCGTCCGGCCCCATCCTAAATCCCCAGGTCGTTTTGAGATTGTTTACGGGCGTCGGCGACTCCAAGCGCTGAAGTCGCTCGGGATGCCTGTAAAGGCGATGGTCCGGCAACTTGACGATCACGCGTTGGTTATGGCGCAGGGTCAAGAGAATACCGCGCGCCAGGACCTGTCGTTCATCGAAAAAGCCAGCTTTGCTGCACAACTTGATACGGGCGGGCATGATCGGCAGACAATTGCTGACGCACTTTCGATTGATCTGCCAATGGTCAGTCGAATGCTCAAGGTTGGCCATGCCTTTGACCTGCCCTTTTTGCGGCAAGTAGGCTCCGCGCCCTCAATCGGGCGTGATCGCTGGATGGCACTGGTGAAACTCTTTGAGATGTCCGGCGCCAAAGCGCGTGCCGAGGGCCGGATGGCGCACAGCGATTGGGATGGGCTGACTTCGGACGAGCGGTTCGAGGCTATCTATAAGCAATCCTCTGCACAGCCCGCAAAGGCAGCAGCATCCCCTGCCCCCTCGGCCAAGCCGCGCACGTTGCGGAGCCGCGAAGGAAAAGCAGTGGCCGACATTCGCAGTGGCAAACGGGGCGTTACTGTCACCGTGCCCGCGCGCGCGGCTGAAGGGTTTGATACTTGGCTCGATGCACATGCAGAAGAGCTTTTGCAAGAGATTCACGACCGCTGGCAAAAGACCCGCGCGTGAGATTTGAGGAAGCAGCAACAGGAGGCACATCAGGACCACAAAAGAAAAGCCCCCCAGGATAAATCCCGGAAGGCCCTTCTCAAACTTTGCACCTTCGAGATAGCCCCAAAGATTTATTGATGTCAACTCTACCCGGTGGGATAGGGCAGGTATTTTGTTGTCTTTCGTGAATTTACATGGAAAACACGTTCCGAACTGCGTTCGGGCGGCCGAAATCGGCTACCCAGGTGTCATGCGAGGGGCCGGATAAATGGGCCTTGCTCGACCGGCTGACAACGGCAGCAGATAGCTTTGAGCTGTCGCACCGCACCCTCACCGTATTAAAGGCCCTGCTTAGCTTTGTGCCAAGCCGCCACATCCCTGATGGCGCGGCGGGTATCGTCTTTGCGTCCAATGCACGGCTCTCAGAGAGACTGCACGGGATGCCCGAGAGCACGTTAAGACGGCATCTTGCTGAGTTGGTGAGACTTGGCCTGATCGGACGCCACGACAGTCCAAACCGCAAACGTTTTGCGCGTAACCGAGGGGGAGCGATTGCGCTGGCCTTTGGCTTCGACCTCGCCCCGCTGGTCGTCCAAGCCGAAATGATCGAGACTGCGGCACAGCAAGCGGAAGCGCAGCATGAACGCATTCAAGCTCTGCGCGATAGAATTCTGGTTTTAAGGCATGCGCTGATCCGTCAGGGCGGCGCAGATGCTTTGGCGGATGACGTGGGCCGGCTGCTGCGGCGCAAACCTGATGAAGCCGCTCTTAAGTCAATGGAACGTATCTTGCATGAAGCGCTCGATCAGGCAGCAGAGGATGAGATCGAAACCCCGTGTGTATCGACCCTCCCTGCCCTTGATACAGACCAACTGAGCGCCAGTGACAGGCAAAATGAGCGGCACATACAGGATTCAAATAAATACTATTTTGACTCTGAAAAGAGCGATCAAGCGATGGCAGTTCAATCAGAGACGGCTGGCAATAAGGGTCCGCGAAACCCGGAACAAAGAAAGGGGGTCACACTGGCAGAAGTTGTGACAGCCTGCACAGAGGTTCGCAGTTTCTTCCCTCAGACTTTGAGAAGCTGGGATGACCTTGTACGTGTCGGAGACCAGATCGCGCCCATGCTGGGGATTGACCTGCCCGTCTTAAATGAGGCAAAACGAGATATGGGTGCAGAGAGCGCTGCTATCACGGTACTTTGTCTGCTAGAGAAAGCTACGACAATTCGAAGCCCGGGCGCTTACCTCCGCCGGCTGACACAATTGGCCCGAGATGGCGCATTTTCACTTAATCCTATGCTTTCAGCATTGACCAACCGTCGTAATTGTCAGCTGACAATCTGAAAAATAGTTGTTTTACAGTGGTTTAGGGTTATTAGCGGCTGGCAACATGGGTTTTTGAGCTTTTAATTCGCTATCATTGCCGGCGGAGCCGCTCCCACCCTTCACTCGTGGACGACCACCGGGTAGATTGACAGAAGTTTTTCGGGATAGCCCATGACCTCCGTTCGCCTGCGCCTACTGATCCTCGCTTTGACACCCCTCATTGTGTTGATGCCGTTATTGCTGATCTTGGGCATGTCGCGCTGGACGGCGGATTACGACAAAGTGCTCATCGCGAATGTCGAAAGTGAATTGAAAATCGCGAACCAATATCTTTCGCGGTTACTCGCACAAACGGGGGATGAGCTGGATGCCGTCGCGGGTTCTGTCGAATTCAGTCAGTGGCTGGGACGGCCCGGCACCGAGTTGGCTACGTTCTTTGACAGCACGCGAAAGCAGTTGGACTTGGACTTCTTAACATTCCTCCCGATTGAGGCCGCTATAGAGGCCGGTGAGGACTGGCCCGTGATAGCGCGCGCCTCGCGGGGCAGCAGCAGCGTAGAGATTGACGTTTTCAGCAATGCACGGCTGGCAACTTTCAATGACGCTTTGCCTGTGCGCACCCAGGTGCCTCTCGTAGATACACCTGCAGCTGTCCCTACAGACCGCAAGATCGAGGACCGGGGAATGGTGGTGCATGCGGCAAGTCCGGTGAACCTTAATGGCACGCGAGGTGTGCTGGTCGGGGGGATGCTGCTGAACCGGAACCTTGATTTCATCGATACCATCAACGATCTCGTTTACCTCAATGCCGCGACCGGAGGCGATCGACAGGGCACCGCGACACTCTTTCTGGATGACCTGCGAATTTCGACGAATGTGCGCCTGTTTGAAGATATTCGCGCCCTTGGCACCCGCGTTTCGGCTGAGGTCAGAAAGGCCGTATTGATTGACGGTCGCACCTGGCTCGACCGGGCCTTTGTGGTGAACGATTGGTATATCTCGGCCTATCAACCGATCACCGATAGTTTTGGAGAGCGGGTAGGGATGCTGTATGTCGGCTTCCTCGAAGCGCCTTTCGCAGAGGCCAAACGCGCGGCATTCTGGTGGATGCTCGCGGCCTTCTTTGCAGTATTGGCGTTGTCTGCCCCGGTGTTCCTTTGGCTGGCACGTGGTATCTTTTCGCCGCTTGAACGGATGACAAAAGTGATGCACCGCGTCGGCAGGGGTGAACTGTCAGCGCGGATTGGGCGGGTGCCCGCACGGGATGAGATTGGTGCCGTGGCACAGCATCTGGACTGGCTGTTGGAGCAGGTGCAGGAACGCGATCGGCAGTTGCGCAGTTGGAACGACGCGCTGAACCAGCGTGTCGACCAACGCACTGCCGAGCTTCGTGAGGCCAATGAAAAGCTGGAGCAAACTTTCCGTCAATTGGTTATGAGTGAAAAGCTCGCCTCAATCGGCGAAATTACCGCCGGGGTCGCGCATGAGATCAACAACCCGGTCGCCGTCATTATGGGCAACGTTGATGTCATCCGGCAAACCTTGGGCGACAACGCCGAGCCGGTGGCCACGGAATTGGGGCTGATCGACAAGCAGGTGTCCCGGATCGAAGTGATCGTCGGCAAATTACTCAAGTTCGCAGCGCCATCGGAATTCTCCGACTGTGAACATAATATCGCGCTGCGCCCATTGGTGCAGGACTGCCTCGTCCTCGTCGATCACCTCATCAGCCGAGGTGGGGTCGATGTGCATTGCGCGTTTGAGGAGGTGCCGCCGGTTCGTGCAGACTCAGGCGAAGTGCAACAGGTTGTGGTCAACCTCGTGGTCAATGCCGTGCAGGCAATGCAGGGGGCAGGGCGATTGGACCTGCATCTGGCAGAGGCCGAGCGGGACGGAGTGGCGGGGGTGGCGCTTTCAGTTAGTGACAGCGGGCCGGGCGTTCCGGACGATTTGCTTGGCTCCCTTTTCGATCCCTTCTTCACCACCAAACCGGGAGAGGGGACGGGACTGGGCCTGTCGATCTCGCAGACGCTCATTCAACGCGCCGGGGGGATCATCACCGTGCGTAATCGGGCAGAGGGTGGCGCGGCCTTTACCGTTTGGCTGCCGCAGACACCAGAGGACGAGGATGACCCCTGAGCGCCACGTTGCGCTCAGGGGGAGGGGCTTTAGGCGGCCTTGCCATCGAAGCCTTCGAGATAGGCAACGAGGATGTCCAACGCCGCCTGTAGATCGCTTTTCGACACCATCTCGGTCACCGTATGGATGTAGCGTGTACCGACCACGATCCCCACAGCCCGCGCGCCTGCGGCGGCTTGCTGGGCTGCAGCGCCGTCCTGTCCCCCAGCGGCGAGCATGGTGCGCTGGAAGGGGATGTTGCGCGCTTCTGCGAGTTTCTCAATCTCACTGACAAGACCCACATCGGCGATAAAGCTGCTGTCGCGTACGTGCAGGCCAAACCCCTTGCCAAGACGCGTGGTCGCCATGTGATCGGGCACGCCGGGTGTGTCGCAGGCCAGTGTCGTGTCGATGCCCAGTCCGATATCAGGCTGCACCTTATAGGCCGCGGTGCGCGCGCCACGCAGGCCGACTTCCTCCTGACAGGTGAATGCCACGTGAATCTCTGCCCCGCGCCCCTTATCGGCCAGTTTGCGGATCGCTTCGATGCCCAGCCAGCAGGCCACCCGGTTGTCGAGCGCTTTGGAAACGAACTGATCGCCCATCTCAAGGAAGGGCTCGTCCATCACCACGAAGTCACCGATTTTCACGATGTCTTTCGCTTTCTCCCCGAGCCCCAGATCGACGAAAAACTCAGACACCTCCGGTATCTTCTTGCGGTCTTCGGGAGAGGAGATGTGAATGGGTTTGCCGCCGGGGTTCATCACGCCCTTCAGATCGCCTTGATCGGTGCAGACCAACACACGGCGCGAGAAGAGGTTGCGCGGATCAAAGCCGCCTACGGGCTGAAGGTAAAGAAACCCGTCTTTCGACACATGGCTGACCAGAAAGCCGATCTCATCCATATGGCAAAGCAGCATGATTTCGGGCGCTTTGCCGTCGCATGCCTTTGCATCACGGCGGCAAAGGAGGGAGCCCATCGCGTCGGTCTCCACATGGTCAAAGAGGCCTTCGATCTCGCGGGTAATCAGATCGCGCACGCGGTGTTCGCGCCCCGGCACGCCGGGGGTTTCGCAAAGGTCTTTCAATAGGTCGATGTTCATGCTGGCCTCATCCTTAATAATTTGGCCGCACTATCGCGCCGCGCCTGCCGAAGTGCAAACAGGCGCGGCGATAGGGCAGGGGGCCTACATCTGCCCCGGCAAGAACAGCACCAGCGCCGGGAAGATCAGCAGCAGGATCAGCCGCAGGATGTCAACCAGCCAGAACGGTGTAACCCCGCGAAAGATCGTCCCAGTGGAGACATCGCCCACCACGCCTTTAAGCACGAAGACGTTCAGACCCACGGGCGGTGTGATCAAGCTGATCTCTGTCACCACCACCACGATGATACCGAACCACACCGGATCAAACCCGAGGCTTGTCACCAGTGGAAAGAAGATAGGCACGGTCAGCAGCAGCATCGACATGCTCTCGAAAATACAGCCGAGCGCGATGTAGATCACGAGGATCAACCCCATCACCACCCAAGGGCCAAGATCGAGCGCGGTAACAGTCGCCAGCAACCCTTCGGGCAGGCCCGCAAGGTTGACGAAATTCGAGAATATCCACGCGCCGATCAGCACCGAGAATAGCGAGGCTGTGGTCAGCGTGGTTTCCTCTAACACCTCGCGCAGCCCGGCCCAGCTGAGCCCGCCCCGCGCCAAGGCAATGAGGAAAGCACCTGCCGCCCCCATCCCCGCCGCTTCGGTCGGGGAGAAGGCCAGATGGATCGGCCAGAAATCAAGCACGCCATAAAGCCCGCCAATCACCAGCGCAAAGAGCGCCAGCACCGACCAGACGTGATTAAGCGCCCGCAACCGCTCGCCCCAAGTGGAGCGGGGGCCAGCGGGGCCGGCTTCGGGGTTCATGGCGACGGAAAATCGAACCGCGCAGAGGTAGAGCAGGATGCCAAGCCCGCCGGGCACGATTCCTGCGATGAACAGTGCGCCGATCGAGGTCTCAGTCAGCAGCCCATAGATCACAAGGATCACCGACGGCGGGATCAGGATGCCAAGCGTGCCGCCCGCCGCAATGGAGGCGGTCGAAAGACTGTCGGCATAGCCGTATTTGCGCATCTCTGGCATGGCGACCTTGGACATGGTCGCCGCCGTGGCCAGGGACGAGCCACAGATCGCCGCAAAGCCCCCGCAAGCGACGATCGTGGCCAT
>Ga0209345_10000079_pt1 | contig 142788 bp, 112 predicted proteins | sample Cruoilmetagenom7_FD_187294 | JGI IMG/M metagenome (GOLD analysis project Ga0209345, IMG submission 187294) | Oil polluted marine microbial communities from Coal Oil Point, Santa Barbara, California, USA - Sample 7 (SPAdes) (version 2) | ecosystem: Environmental > Aquatic > Marine > Oil seeps ... | reverse complement strand
CCGTACCCACTACCGCAAAAGTGGCATTGGTAGTATTCGTATCCGTGGCAGATGCTATGTCAGCAAGCGCCAGGGTAACCGTATTGTTGTCACTGTCGGTCAATATAAGATTGGTTCCGTCCTCCGTCAGACTCGTATTGGTCGTATTCGTATCGGCAACAGCCGCGATATCCGCTAAAGCCACAGTAACCGAATTACCATCACTGTCCGTCATTACCAAGTCCGTTCCTACTACCGCAAAGGTGGCGTTAGTAGTATTGGTATCCGTGGCAGCTGCTATGTCAGCAAGCGCCAGGGTAACCGTATTGTTGTCACTGTCGGTCAATATAAGATTGGTTCCGTCCTCCGTTAAACTCGTATTGGTCGTATTCGTATCGGCAACAGCGGCGATATCCGCCAGGGCCACAGAGACCGTATTACCCTCACTGTCCGTCACCACTAGATCCGTACCCACTACCGCAAAAGTGGCATTGGTCGTATCCGTATCTGTAGCAGCTGCCAATGCAGCCAATGATACCGTAAGAATATTCCCTTCAGAATCTTCCAATTCCAAATTGGAACCATTGATCTCCAATCTATCATTTATAGTGTTCGTATCAGCGACCGCGGCGATATCCGCTAAAGCCACAGAGACCGTATTGCCATCACTGTCCGTCACTACTAGATCCGTACCCACTACCGCAAAGGTAGCATTGGTCGTATTGGTGTCCGTGGCAGATGCTATGTCAGCAAGCGCCAGGGTAACCGTATTGTTGTCACTATCGGTCAATATAAGATTGGTTCCGTCCTCCGTAAGACTCGTATTGGTCGTATTCGTATCGGCAACAGCCGCGATATCCGCTAAAGCCACAGTAACCGAATTGCCATCACTGTCCGTCATTACCAAGTCCGTTCCTACTACCGTAAAAGTGGCGTTAGTAGTATTGGTATCGGTTGCAGATGCTATATCAGCAAGGGCCAGGGTAACCGTATTGTTGTCACTGTCGGTCAATATAAGATTGGTTCCATCCTCCGTCAGACTCGTATTGGTCGTGTTCGTATCAGCAACCGCGGCGATATCCGCTAAAGCCACAGAGACCGTATTGCCATCACTGTCCGTTATCACTAGATCCGTACCCACTACCGCAAAAGTGGCATTGGTCGTATTGGTGTCCGTGGCAGATGCTATGTCAGCAAGCGCCAGGGTAACCGTATTGTTGTCACTATCGGTCAATATAAGATTGGTTCCGTCCTCCGTTAAACTCGTATTGGTCGTGTTCGTATCGGCAACAGCGGCGATATCCGCCAGGGCCACAGAAACCGTATTGCCCTCACTGTCCGTCACCACTAGATCCGTACCCACTACCGCAAAAGTGGCATTGGTCGTATTGGTGTCCGTGGCAGATGCTATATCAGCAAGCGCCAGGGTAACCGTATTGTTGTCACTGTCGGTCAATATAAGATTAGTTCCGTCCTCTGTCAGACTCGTATTGGTCGTATTCGTATCAGCAACCGCGGCGATATCCGCTAAAGCCACAGAGACCGTATTGCCCTCACTGTCCGTCACCACTAGATCCGTACCCACTACCGCAAAGGTGGCGTTAGTAGTATTGGTGTCCGTGGCAGATGCTATGTCAGCAAGGGCAAGGGTAACCGTATTGTTGTCACTGTCGGTCAATATAAGATTGGTTCCGTCCTCGGTCAGACTCGTATTGGTCGTATTCGTATCAGCGACCGCGGCGATATCCGCTAGAGCTACAGAGACCGTATTGCCCTCACTGTCCGTCACCACTAGATCCGTACCCACTACCGCAAAGGTGGCGTTAGTAGTATTGGTATCCGTGGCAGATGCTATGTCAGCAAGCGCCAGGGTAACCGTATTGTTGTCACTATCGGTCAATATAAGGTTGGTTCCGTCCTCCGTCAGACTCGTATTGGTCGTATTCGTATCGGCAACAGCCGCGATATCCGCCAGGGCCACAGAGACCGTATTGCCATCACTGTCCGTTATCACTAGATCCGTACCCACTACCGCAAAAGTGGCATTGGTCGTATTGGTATCCGTAGCAGCTGCCAATGCAGCCAATGATACCGAAAGAATATTCCCTTCTGAGTCTTCCAATTCCAAATTGGAACCATTGATCTCCAGCCTATCATTTACAGTGTTCGTATCAGCAACAGCCGCGATATCCGCTAAAGCCACAGAGACCGTATTGCCATCACTGTCCGTCACCACTAGATCCGTACCCACTACCGCAAAGGTGGCATTGGTCGTATTCGTATCCGTGGCAGCTGCTATATCAACAAGCGCCAGGGTAACCGTATTGTTGTCACTGTCGGTCAATATAAGATTGGTTCCGTCCTCCGTCAGACTCGTATTGGTCGTGTTCGTATCAGCAACAGCGGCGATATCCGCCAGGGCCACAGAAACCGTATTGCCCTCACTGTCCGTCACCACTAGATCCGTACCCACTACCGCAAAAGTGGCATTGGTCGTATTGGTATCCGTGGCAGATGCTATGTCCGCAAGGGCCAGAGTCACTGTATTGTTGTCACTATCGGTCAATATAAGATTGGTTCCGTCCTCCGTCAGACTCGTATTGGTCGTGTTCGTATCGGCAACAGCGGCGATATCCGCCAGGGCCACAGAGACCGTATTGCCCTCACTGTCCGTTATCACTAAATCCGCACCCACTACCGCAAAGGTAGCATTGGTCGTATTCGTATCCGTAGCAGCTGCTATGTCAGCAAGGGCCAGGGTAACCGTATTGTTGTCACTGTCGGTCAATATAAGATTGGTTCCGTCCTCCGTTAAACTCGTATTGGTCGTGTTCGTATCCGTAACGGCGGCGATATCCGCTAAAGCAATCGAAACCGTATTACCCTCGCTATCTGTTAAAATCAAATCTGTACCGTTTTCGGTAAGACTGGTATTGGTAGTATTGGTATTGCCCGTAATAGTAACGGATGTTCCAGAATCGTCGGTAATAGTATATGTTCCATTCCCATTATTCACAACTGTACTACGTCTGGTATCAAATATAACAGAAACTCCACCTTCATTTTCATAGGTAAAGGTGCCATTACCATGGTCAGTTAAAGTGGTAACAGTTTCATTGATGTCGTTACTATTACCAGCTGCATCGGTTACCGTTGCAATTCTATTGCCGGCAATCACATTGGATATCACTACCCCATTAGTGTTGATAATTACATCACTGCCATCGTTATTGGTAAATGTATAAGTACCATCAGAATTATCCCTAATATTGGCTTTGCTTACTTTTTGAGAAGTCCCATCTTCATTTATATAGGTTAGGGTGCCATCTCCGGTATCAGAAATATTAGTAACCGTTTCTGCAATAGTGACTGAGGCTACATTTAAAAATAACCCACCGTCCGTTCCTGCGACAATATCATTATTGGCATTGCCGCTTATAAGATTAATGTTATTTGAGGCTCCACTTTCATTAGTAAAAGATAATGTTCCATCATTATTTTTTACTAGAGCAGTTATAGTTTCCAAGTTCTTTACCGCAGAGGTCAGGTCTACCTTAGTAGTGTTCCCGTCTTCGTCCGTATAATCTATATTCGTATCATCCCCGTTCAAAGCGATGGTCGTAAGCGTTTCCAAACTGGTGACATCGATATCCGTGGTAATTCCAGATTCGTCCGTATAGGTAAAGCTTCCGTTCGCATTGGCCACTATGGTGGTCACTGTTTCCAGGTTGTCCACTAGGGACGATAGGTTCAACTGGGTAACATTCCCATCCTCGTCCGTATAATCTATATTCGTATCATCCCCGTTCAGAGCAATGGCCGTAAGCGTTTCCAAACTCGTGACATCGATATCCGTGGTAATTCCAGATTCGTCTGTATAGGTAAAGCTTCCGTTCGTATTGGCCACTATAGTGGTCACTGTTTCCAGGTTGTCCACTAGGCTCGATAGGTTCAATTGGGTAACATTCCCATCCTCGTCCGTATAATCTATATTCGTATCATCCCCGTTCAGAGCAATGGCCGTAAGCGTTTCCAAACTGGTGACGTCGATATCCGTGGTAATTCCCGATTCGTCAGTATAGGTAAAGCTTCCGTTCGCATTGGCCACTATGGTAGTTACCGTTTCCAGGTTGTCCACTAGGCTCGATAGGTTCAATTGGGTAACATTCCCGTCCTCGTCCGTATAATCTATATTCGTATCATCCCCGTTCAGAGCGATGGTCGTAAGCGTTTCCAAACTGGTGACATCGATATCCGTGGTAATTCCCGATTCGTCCGTATAACTGAAGCTTCCGTTCGCATTGGCCACTATAGTGGTCACTGTTTCCAGGTTGTCCACTAGGGACGATAGGTTCAACTGGGTAACATTCCCGTCCTCGTCCGTATAATCTATATTCGTATCATCCCCGTTCAAAGCGATGCTCGTCAAGGTTTCCAAACTGGTAACATCGATATCCGTGGTAATTCCCGATTCGTCAGTATAGCTGAAGCTTCCGTTCGCATTGGCCACTATAGTGGTTACCGTTTCCAGGTTGTCCACTAGGGACGATAGGTTCAATTGGGTAACATTCCCGTCCTCGTCCGTATAATCTATATTCGTATCATCCTCGTTCAGCGCGATGGTCGTAAGCGTTTCCAAACTGGTGACATCGATATCCGTGGTAATTCCCGATTCGTCCGTATAACTGAAGCTTCCGTTCGCATTGGCCACTATAGTGGTCACTGTTTCCAGGTTGTCCACTAGGGACGATAGGTTCAACTGGGTAACATTCCCGTCCTCGTCCGTATAATCTATATTCGTATCATCCCCGTTCAAAGCGATGCTCGTCAAGGTTTCCAAACTGGTAACATCGATATCCGTGGTAATTCCCGATTCGTCAGTATAGCTGAAGCTTCCGTTCGCATTGGCCACTATAGTGGTTACCGTTTCCAGGTTGTCCACTAGGGACGATAGGTTCAATTGGGTAACATTCCCGTCTTCGTCCGTATAATCTATATTCGTATCATCCCCGTTCAAAGCAATGGCCGTAAGCGTTTCTAAACTGGTGACGTCGATATCCGTGGTGATTCCAGATTCGTCCGTATAACTGAAGCTTCCGTTCGCATTGGCCACAATAGTGGTTACCGTTTCCAGGTTGTCCACTAGGGACGATAGGTTCAACTGGGTAACATTCCCGTCCTCGTCCGTATAATCTATATTCGTATCATCCCCGTTCAGCGCGATGGTCGTAAGCGTTTCCAAACTGGTGACATCGATGACGGTAGCTACCCCGTTCTCATCCGTGTACGTAAATGTACCATTGGCGTTTTCAATTATGCTTGTAACCGTCTCTATAAATTTTAAACTACTTAAATCGGCATTAAAGGTTCCCCCGTTCTCCAGGGTAAGCGTCAACTGGTTATTAGCGGGATTAAAACTAAAAACCTGAAGTTGCTGGCTATCCGTAGAAGTAAGCTCCCAAGAGTCGCCATCCCAATAGTATATTGTACCTGCATTTGTATTTACATATATATCTCCAACATCGGCACCAGAAGGTGTTGCTGTCCCAGGAGCGGTAACTAGTGTTCCGCTCAGCACCTCACAATTACACTGGTCTTCCAAATTTACTGTAGTTTGCCCCATGGCAAATCCAGAAATTAGAATTATGATTAATAAAATCCCCTTCTTCATGATATATACTTTACTTAAGTTGGTCTTCGTTCAGTTGGTATTAATAAGTTCTAGACAGAATTAATTTTTCATTAAGGCTGTAAAACATATTGTATAATTTAAAATCTTGGAAAATCCTATATTGGGTAAGAGATAACAACATGTCCCTATGCTGTGGTTTATAGCAAATTGAAAAATTGTTCTTATTCAAAACTTTCATAAGTAGGTTTTTCTAGTCTTTTAAATTGGTAACATTTAATGTTCGCCCGATTTTTTAATTAAACGGATCAATAACACCATACAAAATTAACCGTATGGCTGGCCGCAAGAAATAAATGTTGTGTAACACCATATTTATACTGTCTATACATGGATAATTGAAGTTTTCAATATTTTTAGGCCACTATTCCGGCCTATTTCACTCGTCGATTATCCCAATAACAGCAACACTTGCCGAAATATAATTGTAGGAAAAATCATATGAATTGACTTTTGTGGACTGAGTGAATTCTCTAGTTCTTTTTAACTCTATAGGTAATTCTTCTATTGGTAATTACAGTTTTTACCTTAACGGTGAGCAATGCTGAGGAGGAAGCTATTACAGAGCAACTAGACCCAGATTTTGAGGCTAAAATCCTGAATCGATAGCCATTATCAACTGTTTCAACGTCTTTCACTGTCAATGTAGTTGTCTGTGTTCCTGCATAATCAACCCCATCAGCTATATTATTAAATATAACCCCACCATCAGTACTAAGCTGCCATTGGTAGGTGTTTGCGTTGGTAGCAGAGGCCGTAAATAGGGCATTATCTCCTACAAATACTGTTTTACCCGGCCCTATGGTTGCTGTGGAAGGAGTATCCTCCGTAACCGTAACACCAGTTCTAGTGCCACTCTTACAGTTCGTGGTCGTGCTCCTGGCCTCGGCATAATAGGTTCCTGGTCCCACGGGAGTATAACTTGTACTGTTCAATAACAACAATGTTCCCCCGCTAGCCGCACTATACCAATCTACTGTTTGCCCAAAATTAACGCTTGCCGTAATCGTTGGGACAGTGTCACCGGTACAATAGCTCTGGTTACCACCGCTGGTAGGGGCGTTGACCACTGGGCAACTACAATTGGGAGCAGTCACCGGAAGTTCTTCGGTACAGCCATTGGCATCTGTTACCGTTACTATAATATTGGTCCCGGATGCGACGTCCGTAATTTCCCAGACGTTCCCAGACGTGTTCGCCACTATACCTTCCGTACTACTAACGGTACCCGAGCTAACCGTGACTTCTAGTTCATAAGTCGTTGGTTGAAATAAGCGGAATACACAACTGGGCGAATCTGAAACCGTAATCGTAGGACGGGGATGAATCGTAAGGGTCACTGGAGTTCTCGTGGCACTGGGACATCCTGTGGAACTATCTTGGGATTCCGCATAGTAAGTTATTGTGCCTACACTGCTCAAAGCTGGATCGGCCACCACATTGCCAGCTGTGGCCGCATCGAACCAAACGATATTAGATCCGGCGGGCGGAGTTGCCGTAGCGGTCAGGGTCTGAACGGGACTTTCCGCGCATTCCACCTGATCTCCTCCAGAGTTTGGCGCTGCTGGCTGAACAACGGATAATATGACGGTATTGGAATTCTCCAAACTACAGATATAACTGGAATTGGACACTATAACCCTATATTGGTTTCCATCATCCGAGTTTTGGGCGTTTGTTATATTCAATTGATCTGTATTGGTGCCGCTATGAATTCCCGAATCGGTAAGATCTACCCAAATAGATCCATTAAAAATCTGCCATTGGTAGGTATCTACGTTCGATGCTACAACAGAAAAAGTGGTATCCCCGTCCTTGCAAGTACTTTCGTCCGCTGGTGGAGTATCTATAAGGGGAGCTGCTCCCACTTCCATGTAATCCGGTGTTCCGTTAGCATCCCCATCGGCAGGATCGGGATATGTTGCAGCAGATACTGTACCATCGGTATTCGTTGTTGGAGGATTTCCTGTGCCATAATATCCATTGCCATCACCATCAGCCGATGCATTGGCATAGGCCTCATTGGCATCGTTACATCCGTCCTCATCACTATCAAAATCCAAAAAATCTTGTAGCGAATCTCCATCTATATCTCTAATCGTATAATTGATGATACCACTTTCCGGAGAGGTTTCTACTACATTTGCCAAACCATTGGCCCCAAAGCCACTGTTGACCACACCATTGGTATGTGCCTGACCATGGCCAGCCTCAACTGCGTCGTAAATACCGTCGTTATCGGAATCCAAATCCAAATGGTTTGGAACGCCATCATTATCCGAATCGCAATTTGCTGCGGAAAAATCTCCAAAGAAAAATACTTTTCCATCCGGACCATCCGAGGTAGCTCCTGGGAACGTCATTCGTAATCCTCTAACCTTACTTCCCAAAGGTGCTATATCATCTATTGGAAATAAAGCCACAAACATTCCGCCGGACTGGTAGTTATTAACCTTATGACCAGAATCTACATAATCGGTAAGATTCACCGAAATACTTCCTAATACGTTTCCATAAGCATCCAATGCTTCAACAAAATAAGGGTTATTACCGTTTCGTTCTGTAATTATCAAAGTTACTTCTCCTGTAGAAGTAATGGGAGAATCATATAGTAAGGTATAATTATCAGCAGTATAATTAGAATTATCCATGGCATGATAATAATTTAAATCCCGACTCTGAAAACTAGGCATTATCTGGTCTGAAAAATTGGGATTATTATGGTAGTCATAGGAATTCACCGTATGATCCGATAGATAGACCCTACCTGTCGCATTAACGTTATTATAAGTAGCATTGTATTCATCTGGAGCAATAAAATCTCCAAACGTCTGGCCTTTAAGGGTTATCTCCTCTAGTATATGGCTTCCGGAAATATTATTTGGATTCGCGCTAGAAATATTAAGCGAGAAGTCAGAAGCGGGATATGATCCATCGTGACCACTATCTGTAATCTCACATTCTTCTGTATCCGGGATTCCATCATTATCATTGTCCAAATCGATGTCATCTGGAGTACCATCGCCATCAATATCCGGTGAACAATTATAGGTTATAACGGTTTTGCTGGCATCTACATAGCTAAGGTTATCATCTGAATTATCGTTGCTACTCCTAAATCGGATATACAACCAATCAATGGGAGAAGTAAAGGTGAAATCAAGCTGAGCGTTGTTGCCTACCCGGGTCCATGGTCCCGTAGCGCTGGAAGATACCCAAATATCGAAATCATCACCATCTTCTCCATTTATGGTAACAGCATCTCCATTATTTATAGACTCACTCATTTCTAATATCAATTCATCATCCTCATCATTAAATTTAGCATTGTTGCCATCGTTGTTTCCCAAGGCATTATCTTCATTGCTCACACTGTCATCTACAATGACACTCGTGGCATACACATGAACGATACTTGTATATTCAACCGTAGTACTTCCCGAAGGACAGGCCGTATCATCTTGAATTATTATCTGATAATCTTCCACTTCGCCATTACTAGCTTCTGAATTACCTGGTGGCAATCCGGTATCCGAAGAAAATCTAAAGCGGGCATAGGATGTTCCCAAAGTTGCCGTACCTGGCACCGCAACATTTAATGTGATAGTACCTCCACTTGGGGCAGCATCAGTAGCTATTTGTTCACCAGCGTCTTCAAAATCGCCATCCCTATTAAAATCTATCCATGCATTTAATACCCCTGCACCATTCGCCGTTATATCGATAACCTTGGTCGTACCACGATCTAGACCTTGCCCAGCAAAATCTATACCCCCACTGGTAACGCCATCTTCATCATCCCCTGTAATATCATCACTGTTACCTATACTGAAATTCATAAAGGGATTTTCACTATCCGGTGGTATAGCACCCAAATAAATGCTAAGCGGTGTAGTGGTCAATACAGGTAATAAATGCGCTGCAAAGCCATAGGAGGCAGGAGCATCCCCGGCATCATTTCGTGTCCCAAGGTTTCCCATAATGGATTCCACATCTCCGGTACTACCCAATTGAGCTGCTGGTGTCAATTCACCGGTAGCCGTATCAACAATAAAAATGGTTCTACCCAATCCTACATTATTTTCATCCTCCACATAATTAGTCCCATCACTAGCATACGTAATACCTTCCCCATCTATTGAGGATGATGTACTAAAAGCATATGTCGTTACCCCGGAGGTTATATCAACCGTATAATAATCAACATTGTTGTCATTCTGAATATAAAACTCAGCTGTATCTGGATTCCAGGAAATACCATCGGCTCTATCTCTAGCTCCTGACATCACTACTGGATATCCGGCATAGGGAGACCATGCCGGTAGTGCTCCGTCAACGTTGGGATTGATTGCCGTTATACGGTCTGCACCGCCACTGTTCCCATTATTATATACTATGACAAGTATCTCTTCTCCAGTATCATTGTTTATCCAAAATTCTGCCCCTTCTACATGTCCAGGAACTATCCCACTTTTTACCAATGTTGCTACGCCTGTTTGAGGATCAATGGAATACATATCAGAACTCGATGTGGATGTACCCCCCTCGAACACATACACCTGTCTATCGGTTGATCTGTACCCTCCACCCTCACCTGAAAAGGTGATGGACGACCCCCCGTAGGTAGTATTGACTATCGTAGGGGTAGGTAAAGGTACAGCTGTGGGGTCTGGTGACACGGAATACAATTCAGACCTATTATCGGCCATAAAATAAATAAACGGAAGTCCCCTATTTAGATTTGGTACAATTGTTGGCAAAGGTGTTAATGGCGGAGGTGTAAAATCTGCTACAATGGTCAAAACGGGTGATTTGGATGAATCACCATCATAGGCTTCCGCTGTACGCTCACCTGATCCATTAATTACAAAAACCATGGAGTTACCATTGACCCAGCCACCTCTATTTACAATTTCTTGTACAATGCCCGTTATATCCGGTGTTTGTTGATTAGCCCCAGCTTGTCCTACTGAATTCCACGAAGGTATACTGTTCCAAGAAACAGAGGCGGATGTCAATGATCTACTGGAAATATTGTAATTAGAGCTAGAAAATACACTGGCATTGTTTGTATCTTCACCTCGAATGGTAATTGAAGTGCTACCGGAATCGGTCTCATCGGTGGTAAATTGTATACTGGCACTTAATATGGTAGTACCTTGAGGTATGTTTATATTTTGAAAACGCAACCCCACATACTGATTGGTGCCCCCATCACTGGTCAACTCTAAATCGGAGCTGCCCCTATCCATATTGCCATTGGAAACCCGCTCTTCGGCATCGTCGTTATCCTGCCCTATTTGTGAGGTAATGGTAGTCTGGGCCGAGGCCATTCCTACTAGGAACACCAAAAAACCAAAAAGAATTTTATTTAAGACAGGGAACTGCATTCTATTTTTATACAATAAATTTATGATAGTTGCATAAAAAAACCACATGAAGGCAGCTACCAGACTACAAAGCTATAAGACTATGGGAATGAGGAAAATAATTGTTGTATAAGGGCCTAATAACACTGTATAGCTCTGGAATGATGAAGTATACCGGTTTTATTCATTAACAAAAACAAATAGTTATACTGGTATCAATTGTATTGCAAACATGGAGAAACTATATATATCAATTCTTTTTAACGCGATAAGTTATTCGCCTATTGGTAATTACAGTATATCCTTTTATAATACTCTGTGGCGAAAACTCAGAAGTAGAATTTGATATAGTAGCGGTTGAAGTGAGAAAATCGCCTATTTTAACCCCTGCCGGAAGGGGGATGCTAAATTTGAACCTATTGGTATTATCCGTGTTACCATCAAGGTCGGTATAGTTTGATGTTCCGCTTTCAGTGTCGGATCCACTACCTTCTATTACCGTACCCAAATAGGTCTGGCCTTCGCCATAATCGGTACTTAATCCAAATTGGTTATCCCCAGCTGAGGCAGTTCCCTCATTAATATCTGTTAAAAACAATTCTATAATTGCCCCAGGTCTGGACCATCCTTCAACCACTAGGTTATTTCCTGCTGCAAAAGCTGCCTCTATAATTGGAAAATTCAACAATCCATTAGGCCCATTATCGCCATCTCCCGAATCGTTCAGGGTCACTCCATCTTTTTCCAAGTCGATTCCAAGCGCAGGACCAGCAGTACCATTCGCATAAAAGGAATTTTGGGAGATTAAATTTCCAGAACTATTGTTTACAATTTCAAGTCCCGAACCTGCATTGCCATGAATTATATTTCCTGTGGTTGAAGCATCATCATTACCCAAAATAATTCCTGCAAGACAGTCGCCTCCCATAAAACCAGAAGTAGTTATAGTATTCTGATCAATATTTATTGGTGAGGATATATTTTCCGCATCAATCCCAAACCCTCCTGAATTATCAATGAGGTTAGTCTTAATTACTATACCCACCCCATCCTTAAGCTCAATGGAAGGTTTACATTCATCGCTTCCAAGCCGTACAATGATTCTTGTTAAATTATTGGTTCATGGAGGTCCTTCCTACATAATCTGTTGTAGAACGAAAATAAAAATCAAAATGGCTTAACCCTATTGGTTATTTTTCTATTGGTAATAACGGTTTTCACCTTAATGGTCAACAATGCAGAAGATGAAAATGTAGCCGGACAATTAGATCCCGATTTTGAAGCCAAGACACGATACCTATAACCATTTTTATCCAATCCTACTGACTTTACGGTCAAGGTCGTAGATTGGGTACCTGAATACTCCGCACCGTTTGAAATGTTGTTGAAAACCGTTCCCCCATCTGTACTTACCTGCCATTGATAAGAATCCACATAATTGGCAGAAACCATAAAGCTGGTAGATGTCCCGGCAAAAATGGTCTGGTCTGCTGGTACTGAACTTATTGTAAATGGATTTATGGTAATCGTTTGTGTTACTTCCGTACTATTACCTGCCACATCGGAAACCCTATAAGTACGTGATATAATTTCTGGGTTACTACCCCCATTACTTACATCACCTATAAATATTACGGATGGAGTTATGCTGCAATTATCGGACTCATCCAATACTACCTCTGGATCTGGCGAAGGAACATCTCCGATACAATTCACGCTGATCGGTGCTGGATTACTTGCTGTTGGATCTATATTCTCCACTATAATCCTAGTAACTGCTGAAATTTGCGGATAAGGAGGATCCCCGGGCATACCTCCGTACTCTACCAGATATCCCTTGGGTTGATAATTCCCGCTTCCTGCGCCTGTGTTGGACAAGTCGTTCCACGAGCCATCAAAACCAGTACCTGGTGCATTTATATGGGCATAATCCTCGTTTCCAGAATTGTTAGGTTCCCCATTGTTCCAGTTGGCATAATTATAAGGTGCGGTTACCGTTCCTGCTTGTGCCCCCGTCCAAAATTGATTCCCGGCTTCAGGACCGGTTACCCATAACCACTGACCTTCCACTGCAGCATCACTAGCACCTATCCATCCTGCACCGCTGGATTGTTTTCCCAAAAGATCTGCTTCATCAGCATTGGTCAATGTAGCCAAATATCCTTGAAGCCCATAGAACGTACGCAATTCGGCCGCATCCCTGGCTGCTGTCCAGGTAATTCCCACAGCTGGAATATATTCATAATAATGTTTTGTTGACAACAAGTAATTTGCTTCTGCCAAGACTATTGAAAACTCCTTAACAGTTCCAGAAGATGGATTTCCAGAAGAATTATACTCAACGTCTAAAATTGCCGCTTCAAAATCGGATAAGGAGGCAGGGCCTATCAAACTCAGTTTTCCCTCAGAAACGTCCCAGGAGGCTTCAATTCCAGGATGAGAACCGCTTAGTGTAAGCACATCACCAGAACCATCATAATTCGTAGTTATTTGAACGTAAACCGACCAAATATCAGTATCATCAGGGTCGGTTATGGATACTGTTTGAACAATGGGGACAGCCACACTTGGACAGTACACTTGATCGCCTGTTGCAACTATGGTAGGAGGTTGATCAACAGCGGTATCTACATCATCCCGGAAATCCAAATCTCCTCCGGTCAATGCATCATTATCAAAATCTGGTAATGCTATAGAGCCACCATCCGTATTTAAAGGGTTGTCTATTCTACCGCCTGGGTCTCCATAGCCATTGGTCGTATCTATAGAATTGTCCAATCCATCATTATCCGTATCGTTTCCAGAAAGGATAATGCCAGCTTCCGCTCTATCATCGGGTCCCTGGTTATCGCTATTGGTGTCCATAAAATCGGGCACACCATCACCATCCGAATCTACCGGAATCAAACCATATTCCCCATACGCATTATCCAGGCCATCATTGTTGGAGTCCGAACCAGTGGGTGGCAAATAACCGGTTGTGGTCTGCGCCTCTACATTATCCGGAATTCCGTCCCCATCGCTATCCAGATCCAAATAATTTGGCACTCCGTCCAAGTCGGTATCCAACAAATTACATCCTCCGTCACCATACTTAGCACCATACACCCTGGCACCTACTTGGTAAGCTTCAATTCGAATATACTCAATAGCGCTTCCATTTACCGTAAAGGTATATTGGGAAATGTTACCACTAGGAACTCCATTGGCAGAAGCCAAATATCCATTATTACCCCCGGCCGCCGTAGAGCGTTGAATTTGCATATCCGATGTTGACACAGCGGGATCCGCTCCTAAAAAAACCGTAATCTCGGTTCCAACAGCAACTGGTTCCGGAAACCTTAAAAGTAGTCTCGAACTGGATCCTGGATACACCGATATCGGGTTAAAGGCGTATGTATTTGCAGGTGCACCCTGGGCATTGGAAGGGTTAGTAAAATGAAGGACGTTGGAAGCCGTTTGAACAACACCCCCACTGACATTACCACACTCATTTAAATTCAATATCCCGTCATTATCCGCATCAATATCAGAGCTATCAGGAATACCATCACCATCGGTATCCAATAAAGGTACGGTACAATCGTTGGAAAGAATACTGAAAGGAATCAATTGCTTGGAAATAGATGGCCCCTGGTATCTTACTTCAAGTACTTGACCACCTCCATTCTCATAGAACAATACCTGAATACGATGAAAACCAGAGGTAAGTGTTACAGAACCATTTCTTTCTTGGGAGCTATGATCACCGTCATTATTTACAATCTGCTCACCGTCTATAAACAGTTTTGAACCATCATCCGAGGTAGTAAAAAAGGTATAAGATCCTGCCGATGCAATTTGTATATATCCTGTATATCTTATAGAGAAAGAGTCCGTATCACCGGGATCTACATTATTTTGAAGAGTTGTAACATTAAAACTCCCTATTTGGCCTGTTGACATGGCTCCGAAAGTAGGTATATTATCTACAGAATTTCCCGATGGAACCAAATCATAAAACTCATAATCCAATGATTTTGTACAGATTGGGGGGGTTCCTACCAACATTATATCATCAAGCCGATATCTATCGTTGCTGTCATTGGTTGAGAAATTAGCCTCCAATTCCAAAGTAGAACCTATAGGAATCGGAAAAGAATAATTACTACTTGGTATTAATATTGGGGCCACTAAATTTACCCATGTCCCTCCATCCAAACGATATCTAAATGAAAAACGATCCGAACCTTCAACATTATTCATGTCCATGCCAAAACTAAGGTTTATATCACTCAAACCTCGTATGTTAATAGGGTCCGTCCTCCAATAACCCGAAGAGTTGGAAGACCTTGATTCAATTCTATTGGAGCGTATAAGTGTACCATTGCCGGACGACCAATTGGAGGTCGATATTCCCGTTGCCGTCCCTGTAGCAATATTATTGGAATAGGAAAAATTTTCGCTCCAAATTGTGGTTTGTGAAAATAATTGACTACCAATCAATAAGGACAAAACTAGTAATCCGTCCTTTAAAGTTCTACAACAAAATAATAGTAATAAATTTAACATTTGGGTAACTATTAACCTAGAATTGCCAGGAAAAATCTTAACCCACAAATTTATAGCTTAGTTCTAAAAAATAAAATGATTGTTGTATATCAATTCAATATCATTGCGAAATTGATCAAAATTGAAGTGTGATCTCTTTTACCAAAAAAGGAAACTGTAAATATCGTGGATTAAAGATGATGATTTGATACTATTTATTAGTTTATTGATTCTAAAACAACCTATAAAACAAAGGTTTACAAGTAGTTAATCAACGGAAATACAATTAGATTGCAAGCTGTTTTCCAATACTTTTTTTACATTTTCACCTATTAACCCTATAGGTTATTTTTCTATTAGTAATAACGGCGTTCACCTTGACCGTCAACAATGCCGATAATGAAAATGTAGCAGGACAAGTAGAGCCCGACTTTGAAGCTAAAACACGATACCTATATCCATTTTTATTTGCACCCGCTGTCTTGACCGTTAAGGTGGTGGACTGTGTACCTGCGTACTCCACACCATTTGAAATGTTGTTGAAAACCGTACCCCCATCTATACTTAGTTGCCATTGATAGGTATCCGCATTCGTGGCAGTTACCGTAAAAATGGCGTTGCCTCCCGTAAAAATAGATTCATCCGGTCCTATAGTAGCCGTCGAAGGGGCATCCTGAGTAACGATTATCGCCGTTCTAGCCCCACTACGGCAATTCGACACCGTATTCCGTGCCTCAGCATAAAAGGTGCCAGGGCCGGAAGGTGTGTAGGTGGTATTGCCCAACAATAATAAGGTTCCCCCACTAGCAGCATCGTACCAGTCCACCGTATTTCCAAAACCTACAGAAGCAGATATGCTCGGAACGGAATCTCCTGAACAGTAAGACGTATTTCCTCCGCTGGTAGGTGCACTTACTACCGGACATGCGCAATTAGGAGCATTCACCGGAAGCTGATTGGTACAGCCATTGGCATCGGTAACCGTTACTGTGACATCGGTTCCTGAAGGCACATTAGTTATGTCCCATTTATTACCAGAAGTATTGGTTACAGTACCCGCAGTACTCGTAACCGTTCCCGAACCAACCGTTACTTCCAATTGGTAGGTTGTAGCTGAAAAAAGCCTAAAAACACAGCTAGGTGAACTGCTGACGGCTATAGTAGGTCGTGGAAGAATGGTTAGTTGAACCGCTGTTCTAAAAAGACTTCTGCGACTTGAATCCGAATTATCCACACTTTCTCCATAATAAGTAACGTTTCCCACCGAATTTAAAGTTGGGGACACTGGGGAGCCGCCACTAGTAGCGGTATACCAAACCACATAAGCCCCGGAAGGCGGAGTAGCTGATGCCGTTAAGGTCTGAATTGGATTCTCGGCACATTCGGTAATGTCACCATAACTTGTTGGAGGTGGCAAGGCTCCTTCTATTTCGTCAAAGGAGTAGTCAGTTCCACCTTTACCATTACAAGCCGAAAATTTTCTTGATCCCAACCAAATTAGTTGTGAAGCGTTACAATTCTTATCCGTATCAATTACCCCACCATTATTATATATTATTGCATCTTCGGGTAAACGCAAGTCAGCATTTTGGACCCAGGTAAGAATACCATCACTCTGAACCGCAATCAACATTATGTTGACGTCTAAATCCCCATTTTTTGGTAATGACAGCGTATCATCCCCCCCAGATTCATCTCCAATAATAAGCTTATCAATTATATAAGAAGTAATATCCACATTTAAAGTTACGGTATTACCACTCCCAATGGTTACCGTTCCTACATTACTATTTTGTCCGGGATATGATGAGGCATTTATCCAAGATGTACCATTATACATTTGCCATGTACTGGAACTTCCCCAATTACCCGTCGCCTTTGACCTATAATCCCCAGTAACCTGTGAAAATAAAGGAAGGCTAAAGGTGGCAAAAAGTATTGTTGTAATAAACCCCCTGAGTGTCCAGTTCATAAACATGGATTAAAATGACATATTTCTTTTAGTACCTAAGGCCTTCTTATTCATCGATAAGCTTTTCTACCCAATTCATCTTGAGCATCACCGAAACTTAGGTCTCCGATGTCAATTGGTGAAAATATCATTTAATAAAAGTACTCGAAATAATATGTTGTGAAAAACCACTATAATGATGTAAAGTAGTAATTATAGCGGTAAAGGCAGTAGATAAAGCCCCTGAAATTATGTGATTATAATTCAAAAATCTGACAGGAACAAAATAAGATAAAACCGATTATAAATAAAAAGCAGCCATTTTCACAGCTGCTATTTTAGATTTTTAGGGGAGTAATTTATTCCAAAATTAGAAATTCCGATCTACGGTTTAATTGGTGTTCCTGTTTTGTACATTTTATTCCATTGACACACCTATTAACCAAACGCGTTTCACCAAAACCTTCTCCTTTCAAGCGTTCTTTGGAGATTCCTTTGGAAATCATATACTCCACCGAGGATTCTGCTCTTTTCTGGGACAGCCATAAATTATAGGCATCATCCCCCTGACTATCCGTATGGGAAGTAACCTTTAATTTTAAACTTGGATACTTTTCCATGGCTGCAATTACCTTTTGTATCTCAATTTCAGCGTCCGCCCTTACATTATACCTATCAAAATCAAAGTAAATGGTACTTAACTGTAATAATTTGGCCAAATCATCCCCATAGCCTGCTGTTACCGTATCTCTTTCCAGGTAAAAATCAACAATCAATGGCTTACCATCAGATATATTTAGATATTCTTCCGACGGCACATAACCTTGCATAGTAGCCCTTACAAAATTCCCTTTATTACAATCTATTGCTATACTATAATTCCCTCTTGAATCTGTAATCACAGATGCCAATTCGTCATTATTTTCGTCAATAACCTTAATAGTGGCCCCCACCAACACCTCGTTGGATATTTTATCCCTTACTGTACCCGTAATTGGTTTAATACAATCAAATTCCAATTTTTTAGTCTCTACAAAGCTATATATATCATCCTCTCCAACGCCATTTTCACGGTTGGAAGCAAAGTACCCCTTTCTAGTCCCTTCATTCAAAATAAAGGTAAAATCATCCAGTTCACTATTTACTGGTTTTCCCACATTTAAAACCGATCCAATATATTGGCTGTTTGATATTTTGGTCGCAAATATGTCCAACCCTCCTAAACCTGGATGTCCATCTGAGGAAAAATAAAGTATATTTTCACTGGTTACATAGGGAAAAGTCTCTCTAGCTTCAGTATTTATAATATCTCCCAAATTTACAGGTGTCCCGTATGTACCGTCAGTATTGATGGCCACCCTAAAGATATCCGACTCTCCATACGTACCGGGCATATCGGATGCAAAATATAACCACTTTTCATCCGGGCTTAAAGTTGGATGTGCTATGGAATAGGATTCACTGTTAAAGGGAAGTTCTTCAATCTGGGTCCAGAGATCATTTTCTTTAGTCGCCTTGAATATTTTTAGACGCACTACGCCCTGATCGTCCTTTACCGTTTTACCATCAAAGAGGTTATTTCTGGTAAAATAAAGCGTATTGCCATCTTGCGTGAAGACCGAGGTGGACTCGTGATATCTCGTATTGATTTCCCCTCCAAATTTAACCACCTTGTTTTCTGAAGTACTGTCGACATTTACCTTGTACAAATCCAAAAAATCCTTGGAATTCCAAGTATGTCTATATCTCGCTAAATTACCGGTATCCCTATCGGAGGAGAATATTAACCCCTGTTTATAAAATGTAGGCGCAAAATCCGAATATCTGGAATTAAAATCAAATTTTCCAATTTCATATCTACCGCTATTTTCTTCTATTTCAGCCAAATAATCCCTTTCTTTCATATAGAGATTGGCCCTAACATCTTCAGAAGTCAACTGGGAAAACTGCCCCATTATTTCTTTGGAACGATCATATTCCCCCAATGACCTCAAGGTCTGGGCATATCTAAAATAATATTCCGGACCAATACCTTCCTTATATTCGCTTAAGAGTCTATTATAAATCCCAGAAGCCTCTTTGTAATCAGCATTAAAATAATATGAATTTCCAAGTTTCATCAATAAATCTGCTGACGTATACCCCTTGTCCAATACACGCTTATAGATATCAATGGCTGGACTAAATGAGTAATCCCTATATTTTTCATCTGCCTTGTTTATCATTCTATCCTGGGCAATGGCAACATTACCGATGACAGAAAATAAAACCGTCAGCAAAAAAATTCTTTTTATCATTTTATTTTTTTTAAAAGAAACGCGGTGATACCATTCTACGGAACGACCTCACCAATTCAAATCTTAAAAACACTTCAAAAGACCCATCATTAAATTGAGCCCCACCCAACTCGGTTGTTTCCCTATCATAGGCTAGACCGATCAAAAACTGATCGGTCAACTGAAACCCCAACAAACCGCTTAATGCTGCATCCCATCTATAGGCCGCACCAAAACTAAACCTATCATTGAATAGGAAAGTTGCAGACATATCTACCTGCAAAGGTGCACCACCCACTACTTTGGTCAATAGTGCAGGCTTAAATTTAAAATTATTATTAAGGTCAAAAATATAACCAGTTATCAGATAAAAATTCATCCTTTCTGCAGAAATGAACTGCACTGAATTAGGGTCTCTTTGTGCATTGTCAAAATACTGTGTCTCAACTAGATTGGGTGCGGAAAGTCCGGCATAAAATTTATCCGTGTGGTAATACACGCCCACCCCAAAGTTGGGAGAAAACTTGTTATCAATATTATCACCTTGTATATTTTCCGAATCAAAGTTGTTCAAACCGTTGAAATCCAAACTTAACATATTGCCCCCGACCTTTAACCCAAAGGATAATTTGGCATCCAAAGCAACATCCACGGTATATGACAATACGGCATCGAACTGAGTTTCTTGAACTACCCCATCTCCAATATTGTCGTTGATTATTGAGATTCCATAACCCAATCTACTATTCCTTATAGGCGATTGCAAGTTTAAGGTCTGAGTTTTAGGGGCACCTTCCAACCCTACCCATTGGGATCGGTATAGCGCTGCCACACTTAATTGTCCCCGTGACCCCGCATAAGCCGGGTTTACGCTCATGGTATTGAACATATACTGGGTATATTGGGCGTCTTGTTGGGCATATAGTCCTGCAAACAGGGAAAACAACATTAAAACGGTAACGAAAAGACTCTTTTTATAAATCATCTACTATAAAATATATTATTTACTAACATAAATATAACCACTATCTGTAATATTCTGCTGTTTATTTTCATATTGGAAAATATAATAATAAACACCTGCAGGCAAATAATTATTTCCCGTTACGGTTGATCTCGCCTTGGACCTGCCGTCGAATACATTATTTTGGTTGTTATACCCCTCCCCTTCATACACGGCAACTCCCCATCTATTAAAAATTTTCAGGGAATTATTTTGTGCATTTTTCACGCCCCTTATAAATAGAAAGTCGTTTTTACCATCAGAATTCGGGGTTACTAGTTGATTAACTTCAATTTTTTCATCGTCATCACCTTCTTCTACAATTACTGTCACCGTTGCTGTATCACAATTTTCTGAATTGCCCGCTTGGCAAATGATATAGGTTATGGTGTAAGTACCATCAGTAGTACCCGTGGCTATACTTATACTGCCATCCTCATTTATCGTCAATTCATCCGTTGGTATGGAGCTAAGTACCACATCCGTAGCAGCTACTACCTCCCCGTTTATGGTATCGTTAGAAAGTACATTGCTACCAGGTATTACACCACTGACATCCGTATCTACGCTATAACTGTCGTCCACCGCATCGATCACATTGCCCATGACAGGACCAACCTGGATTGTTACCGTGCCCGTATCGCAATTCTCTGTATTGGCCGCTTCGCAAATCGTATAGCTTATGGTATAAGTGCCATCGGCAGTGCCAGGTGCTACGCTTATACTTCCATCCTCATTTATCGTCAGTTCATCCGTCGGGGTAGCGCTAAGTATCACATCCGTAGCGGCTACTACCTCCCCGTTTAGGGTATCGTTGGAAAGTACATTGCTACCAGGTATTACACCACTAACATCCGTATCTACGCTATAACTGTCGTCCACCGCATCGATCACATTGCCCATGACAGGACCTACCTGGATCGTTACCGTGCCCGTATCGCAATTCTCTGTATTGGCCGCTTCGCATATCGTATAGCTTATGGTATAAGTGCCATCGGCAGTGCCAGGTGCTACGCTTATACTGCCATCCTCATTTATCGTCAGTTCATCCGTTGGGGTGGAGCTAAGTATCACGTCTGTAGCGGCTACTACCTCCCCGTTTAGGGTATCGTTAGAAAGTACATTGCTACCGGGTATTACACCACTGACATCCGTATCTACGCTATAACTGTCGTCCACCGCATCGATCACATTACCCATGACAGAACCTACCTGGATTGTAACTGTGGCCGAAGCACATACGCTCGGATCCGGAACTACATTACATACCTGATAAATAATGGTAATATTGGTATTGGATTCGGATGCTACAGGAGTATAGGTCATAAAGCCTGTATCTTCATCAAAAGAAACAGTTCCTAGAGCGCTACCACCGATCATAGCCAAAGTTGTTATACCTAAATTATCCGGATCATTATTGGATAAGTAATCATCATTCTCCAAAATATTGATGGCCACCTCTGTTAAGGCAGGGGTTGACCCGGAGTCATCCCTTGCTGTTGCAACAAGTGGATCTGGATCAGTTCCATTTGGATTGCCGTCATTATCACAATCAAGAACTTCCCAATCTACACTAGGGGCCAATGTAACGCTATCTGGATCATAATCACAAGGATCTAAGGGATCCGTCCCATCCGTTTTCTCATCTTCGTTGGTTACCCCATCTCCGTCACAGTCCAATTCGTTCCAAGTACCGGAAGTCTCTACTGTTTGGTGCTCCAACACAAAATCACAGGAATCCTCGGGATCGGTACCATCCTCGATCTCCTTTTCGTTGGGCACACCATCCCCATCGCAATCGGCAGTCAAATAGTCACCGCTCTGCTCCAAGGTTACACTTTCCGGAATGTAGTCACAAGGATCTAGAGGATCTGTTCCATCGGTTTTTTCATTTTCATTAGTTACTCCGTCACCATCACAGTCCAATTTGTTCCAGCCAGTGGAAGTCTCCACTGTTTGGTGTTCCCATACAAAGTCACAGGAATCCTGGGGATCAGTACCATCCTCTATCTCTTTTTCGTTGGGCACGCCGTCCCCGTCGCAATCGGAAGTCAAATAGTCACCGCTCTGCTCCAAGGTTACACTTTCAGAATTATAATCACAAGGATCTAGAGGATCTGTTCCATCCGTTTTTTCATTTTCATTGGTTACTCCATCACCATCACAGTCCAATTCGTTCCAGCTAGTGGAAGTCTCCACTGTTTGGTGCTCCAATACAAAATCACAGGAATCCTGGGGATCGGTACCATCCTCTATCTCTATTTCATTGGGCACTCCGTCCCCATCGCAATCGGCAGTCAAATAGTCACCGCTCTGCTCCAAGGTTACACTTTCCGGATGGTAATCACAAGGATTCAACGGATCTGTTCCATCGGTTTTCTCATCTTCGTTTGTTACCCCATCTCCATCGCAATCAGAATTCTTCCAAGTTTCGGAAGTTTCCACCGATTGGTGCTCTAAAACAAAATCACAGGGATCGTTAGGGTCAGTTCCATCCTCTTCCTCCTTTTCGTTGGGCACGCCGTCCCCATCGTCATCAATATTTACACAAACAATCGGTTTTAGACTTATACCAATACCACTTGTAATGTTTTTTGATGTTGTGTAAAATTCTACATGGGTGACTGAGGATTCCGAATGCCAGAAGAACCTTCTCCCCTCATCGATTGGTGCACTAGTGGTGTTCTGCATATAATAATTACTGCCCATATTACTCGAAACAACACCATCTGGCACAACTGTAGTCTGATTATAAACATCGCCATCCATACCAATTATTCCGTCACGGCTCAATGCTCCAATCCTAGGGGAGTGTCCCGCTACGGCCATTACCTCTAATGAACCGGAAAAGGTAAAAATAGCCGGGGTATCCTCTTCTATATAAAAGGCACCGTTATTATAAGTACTTACTCCTGAAACACTGACTAATACACTTCCTTCCGGAAGTCCCCATTTATGGCTCAGGTCCTTATTTAACGCAGATAAACTACCGTCTTCTGCTCCATTTGGAAAACCAAAATCGGACGCCACTATAGATTTTAATTCAATGGGAGCACATTCAACTCCATCTGAAATCAAGCTATCCTCGCCGTCCAAAATTTTTAGGCTATGTACCCCTAGAGCATCTGAAGATGAAATGGGGTGGTTTAAAGCATTGGAGAATACTTGAAAAGAAGAGGTTAATCCAATTAACAACGAGGCCATTATCAACCTCATACCATGGAATGCTTTATTCCTAATATTACAACAATTATAATTTCCCATAAATGATAGTTTGGTTTCAACTAATCACCATGGCATTATAGGCAAAAACAGATGTAAGAAGTTGGGGCCAACTCCAAAATTAAATGCAAGATATGTCTAAAATATCAATACTCATAAGGTTTTCAAGCTATAAATTATAGAAAATCTTCTAATAACCGTAATACTCGACAAAGTGTTAATTAAAAATTAAAGCATCATGAAAAATCTACCCTTGAACTAGTATAACACCCCTGTAAAACACTAATAAACCGTAGGACTTTTCCTATGAAAAGATAACTATTAGATGCGTTAATCCGCGACAGGAAAGAGGCGATTATTTCTAATAGCATTACCTAAATTCCTGCTTTCTTAAAATACCCCCAAGAATCTATTTATCAACTACAAAAAGTATAGGAAAGAAAGAAACTGCAATTCAATCTACAAAAGACCTGAGGGCAAAATCCACTATAAAATAAGCAATGTCTAAGGAAGAATATCTTCCAATTATTGAATCTTTATTGTATTTGCAGGCAATTGCCCATTGAAAAAAATTATTTTGACTTATTTTTGCCGAAATCAAATAATCAATGGGTTTTAGGGAAGAAATTGAAAGAAGAAGGACTTTCGGAATTATTTCGCATCCCGATGCGGGAAAAACAACACTTACAGAAAAACTACTACTATTTGGCGGAGCCATTCAAGAAGCAGGGGCAGTAAAGAACAATAAAATAAAAAAAACTGCAACAAGTGACTTCATGGAGATAGAAAAGCAACGGGGTATTTCTGTCGCCACCTCTGTACTGGCCTTTATCTACAAAGACAAAAAAATTAATATCCTGGATACGCCAGGCCACAAGGATTTTGCAGAGGACACTTTTAGGACACTTACGGCCGTTGATAGTGTTATTGTGGTTGTGGATGTAGCAAAAGGTGTGGAAGAGCAAACCGAAAAATTGGTCGAAGTCTGCAGGATGCGCAACATTCCTATGATTGTGTTCATCAATAAATTGGACCGGGAAGGTAAGGACGCATTCGACCTACTGGACGAAGTAGAGCAAAAACTTGGTCTTTCCGTAACCCCCTTAAGTTTCCCGATCGGGATGGGTTATGATTTTAAGGGAATCTATAACATTTACGAAAAAAATATAAATCTATTTAGCGGGGACAGCAAAAAGAATATTGAAGAAACTATTGCCTTTGACGATATAAACAACCCACAACTTGAAAAAATTATCGGTGCAAAAGCAGCTACAGAACTCAGGGAAAATCTGGAATTGGTAAATGGCGTTTATCCCCCATTTGACAAAGAAAGATACCTAAAAGGTACCCAACAACCCGTATTCTTTGGCTCTGCCCTTAACAATTTTGGTGTACGGGAATTATTGGATTGTTTTATAGATATAGCTCCTTCCCCACGTGCAAAAATGGCGGAAGAGCGCCTGGTCCAAGCCAATGAAAAGGAGTTGACCGGTTTTGTATTTAAAATACACGCCAATATGGACCCCAAACACAGGGATAGACTGGCTTTTATAAAAATTGTTTCTGGCACCTTTGAAAGAAACAAACCTTATCTACATGTACGTCAAAACAAAAAATTAAAATTCTCCAGTCCCAATGCTTTTTTTGCAGAGAAAAAAGAAATAGTGGATATTTCATATCCAGGGGATATTGTTGGGTTGCATGATACAGGAAATTTTAAAATTGGAGATACCTTGACCGAAGGTGAGAATTTACACTACAAGGGTATTCCTAGTTTCTCACCAGAGCATTTTAGATATATCAACAATGCAGACCCCATGAAAGCGAAACAGCTCAACAAAGGCATTGATCAATTGATGGACGAAGGTGTAGCTCAATTGTTCACACTTGAAATGAACAATAGAAAGGTGATAGGTACCGTTGGCGCTTTACAGTTTGAAGTGATACAATATCGTTTGGAACATGAATACGGTGCCAAATGTACCTATGAAAACTTCCCAGTTTACAAGGCATGCTGGGTAGAACCCAAAGATAAGAATAGCGAAGAATTTAAGGAATTTAAACGTGTTAAACAGAAGTTTTTAGCGATGGATAAGCGGAAGCAGCTAGTTTTCCTTGCCGATTCCCAATTCTCATTGCAAATGACCCAGCAAAAATATCCAAATGTAAAACTTCATTTTACATCCGAATTCAATTAGGACTTTGCATAAAACAAAAAACCTTCTGTACAAACAGAAGGTTTTGTTTTTTAGGCCTCACCAGTAGGTCCAAAATTTAATGGTATCGGTGGCTGTTCATAATCCTTTATAGTACCATGGGCCTTTTCAAAGCGATTGACATTGTCGCTAAGTGCTTTTAAGAATTTTTTAGCATGCTGCGGAGTGAGCACAATTCTACTTTTCACTTTAGCCTTGGGCGCCCCTGGCATCATACTAATAAAATCCACAACAAACTCGGAAACGGAATGATTGATTATAGCCAAATTGGAATAAATCCCTTCAGCTGTCTTTTCATCCAATTCTATGTTGATCTGCTTTTGGTTTTGATCTTTATCACTCATTATAAAAAATGATTATCTATTACTTTATTTGCTAATCTAATAAAATGGCCGAAAGCCAAAAAAAAACCTCGGTGAATAACACCGAGGTTCTAATTATTTAGAATTTCAATTCCTCTTTTCGAGCCATGATTTCATCGTATTCCTCTTTAGAACCTACAATGATATTTTCATAATCCCTCATTCCAGTACCTGCTGGTATCTTATGACCAACAATAACGTTTTCTTTCAGTCCTTCCAGAGTATCTACCTTACCACTTACTGCCGCTTCATTAAGTACTTTGGTCGTTTCTTGGAAAGAAGCTGCCGAAATAAATGATTTAGTCTGCAAGGAAGCACGTGTAATACCTTGTAAGATAGGTGTCGCAGTTGCTGCTACAGCATCCCTAGCCGTAACTAAATTCTTGTCATTACGTTTAAGAATTGAGTTTTCATCCCTCAATTCACGGGCACTGACAATCTGACCAGGTTTTAAGTTTTCGGAATCACCATCATCCTCGACCACTTTCTGTCCATAAATCTCATCGTTCTCTTGGATGAAGTCATCCTTATGAACCAATTGATTCTCTAAGAAAATAGTATCTCCCGGATCCACTATACGCACTTTACGCATCATTTGACGAACTACTACCTCAAAATGCTTGTCATTGATCTTCACTCCCTGTAAACGATATACTTCCTGAACTTCGTTCACCAAGTATTGTTGTACTGCTGAAGGTCCTTTGATCGACAAAATATCTTCTGGAGTAATAGACCCATCGGATAATGGCATACCGGCACGTACATAATCATTTTCTTGTACAAGAATTTGATTGGATAATTTAACCAAGTATTTCTTAACCTCACCCAATTTGGATTCTATGATTATCTCACGGTTACCTCTTTTAATTTTACCAAATGAAACAACACCATCAATTTCGGAAACAACCGCAGGGTTAGATGGGTTACGTGCTTCAAATAATTCGGTTACTCTTGGAAGACCACCCGTAATATCCCCAGATTTGGCAGACTTACGTGGTATCTTAACCAAGGTTTTACCTTCACTTATTTTCTCACCATCATCTACCATGATATGCGATCCAACCGGAAGGTTATACGAACGCAATACTTCATCCTTATTGTTTTTGATCAATAGGGTTGGTATCAACTTCTTATTCCTAGATTCAGAAATTACTTTTTCCTGGAACCCGGTTTGCTCATCGATCTCTACTTGGTAAGTAATACCTTGTTCAATATTTTCGTATGCGATCTGTCCAGGGAATTCTGATACAATAACCCCGTTATATGGATCCCAAGAACAAATAACCTGACCTTTCTGGACCTTTTCACCATTATTAATGAACAATTGAGACCCGTAAGGAATATTATTGGTACTTAGAGTTATTCCAGATTTAGCATCTACAACCTTAATTTCAGAGGTCCTAGAAATAACGATTTCAGATTTTTTACCTTCCCCATCCTGACTGGATACAGTCCTTAAATCTTCAATTTCGGCAATTCCGCCAAATCTTGCCTCTAATTTATTGTCTTCGGAAATGTTACCCGCAATACCTCCAACGTGGAATGTACGCAAAGTCAACTGTGTTCCTGGCTCCCCGATGGATTGAGCAGCAACAACACCAACAGCTTCACCTCGTTGTACCATTTTATTGGTAGACAAGTTTCTTCCGTAACATTTACCACAGATACCTTTCTGAGCTTCACATGTAAGAGCAGAACGAACCTCTACTTTATCCACAGGAGATGCCGTAATATTCTTAACATCAGATTCCATAATTTCTTGACCTGCCTTTAAAAGCAGTTCTTCGGAAATTGGATCATAAACATCATGTAAGGAAACCCTTCCAAGGATACGTTCCCCTAAACTCTCAACAATCTCTTCATTTTTCTTAAGCGCCTCTACCTGAACACCTCTAAGTGTTTCACAATCTTCAATATTGATGATTACATCTTGTGAAACATCCACTAGACGACGAGTCAAGTAACCGGCATCCGCCGTTTTCAATGCCGTATCCGCAAGACCTTTACGCGCACCGTGAGTAGAAATGAAGTATTCCAAAATGGATAGACCCTCTTTAAAGTTCGATAAAATAGGGTTTTCAATAATTTCACCACCTCCTGCTGTAGATTTCTTTGGTTTCGCCATTAATCCACGCATACCGGTCAACTGGCGGATCTGCTCTTTGGAACCCCTTGCACCAGAATCCAACATCATATACACAGAGTTGAACCCTTGTTGATCCTCACGTATACGCTTCATAGCCAATTCTGTCAACATAGCATTGGTAGAAGTCCAAACGTCAATTACCTGATTGTAACGTTCGTTATTAGTAATAAGACCCATGTTATAGTTGGCCATAATACCATCTACCTGTCCATTGGCATCGCCAATCATTTCATGCTTCTCTGGTGGAATTATAATATCCCCCAAACTAAAGGACAACCCACCTTTAAAAGCGAATTCATAACCCATAGTTTTTATCTTGTCCAAGAAATCAGCAGTTGTAGGCACATCAGTAACTCTTAAAATGTTACCAATAATATCCCTAAGCGATTTTTTGTTCAACACCTCATTGATGTACCCTGCCTGTTCTGGCACTACCATGTTAAATAACACCCTACCCACTGTTGTTGGTATGATTTGATCAACCAATTCCCCAGCTTCATTAAAATCCTTTGCCCGTACCTTAATACCGGCATTAAGACTTAATCTTCCTTCATTAAAGGCGATAACAACCTCTTCATAGGAATAGAAGGTTAGCCCCTCTCCCTTAACAGGAACCTCAGGAGTAGATTTTCTTTCCTTGGTCATATAATACAGACCCAAAACCATATCCTGTGAAGGTACTGTAATAGGCGAACCATTTGCAGGGTTCAAGATATTATGGGAAGCCAACATTAACAATTGGCATTCTAGAATTGCTTCTGGTCCCAATGGTAAATGAACTGCCATTTGATCACCGTCAAAATCCGCATTAAAAGCCGTACATACCAATGGGTGCAAACGTATAGCCTTACCTTCTATAAGTTTAGGCTGGAAAGCTTGGATGCCCAATCTGTGTAATGTAGGGGCCCTGTTCAACATTACAGGGTGACCTTTTAAAACATTTTCAAGAATATCCCATACCACGGGCTCTTTTTTATCAATAATCTTCTTGGCCGATTTCACCGTCTTAACTATACCGCGTTCGATCAACTTACGGATAACGAAAGGTTTGTACAGTTCAGCAGCCATATCTTTAGGCAAACCACATTCAAACAACCTCATTTCCGGTCCAACAACAATTACGGAACGAGCGGAATAATCCACACGTTTCCCCAAAAGGTTCTGACGGAAACGACCTTGCTTCCCTTTTAAAGAATCTGAAAGTGATTTAAGTGGCCTATTGGATTCCGTTTTAACTGCAGATGCCTTACGTGTGTTATCAAATAAAGAATCTACCGCCTCCTGAAGCATACGCTTCTCATTTCTAAGAATAACTTCGGGCGCCTTAATCTCAACCAATCTCTTAAGACGATTATTTCTGATGATAACCCTTCTATAAAGATCATTTAAATCAGAAGTCGCAAAACGACCACCATCCAATGGCACCAAGGGACGCAATTCCGGCGGAATAACAGGAATCACCTTCATGATCATCCAATCTGGCCTGTTTTCCCTATTTTCTTGAGATTCCCTTAAAGCCTCAACTACTTGAAGTCTTTTTAAGGCTTCGGTTTTACGTTGTTTGGAGGTTTCGGTATTTGCTTTGTGTCTTAATTCATAAGACAACTGACTCAAATCTATTCTCGCCAAAAGATCAATAAGACATTCCGCACCCATTTTAGCGATAAACTTGTTCGGGTCAGAATCTTCCAAATATTGATTCTCTTGTGGAATGGACTCTAATATATTTAAATACTCCTCTTCGCTCAAGAAATCCATTTTTTGAATTTCCTCACCGTCCGGTCCTTTGGCAATACCAGGCTGAATTACTACATAACGTTCGTAGTAAATGATCATATCCAATTTCTTGGAAGGCAAACCTAGTAGGTAACCTATTTTATTGGGCAGGGAACGGAAATACCAAATATGAGCAACAGGAACTACCAAATTAATGTGTCCTACCCTATCTCTACGTACCTTTTTCTCTGTTACTTCTACCCCGCAACGATCACAAACAATACCACGGTAACGGATTCTTTTGTACTTTCCACAAGCACATTCGTAATCCTTCACAGGACCAAAAATACGTTCACAGAATAGACCGTCCCGCTCAGGCTTGTGCGTTCTATAGTTAATAGTTTCAGGTTTCAAAACCTCACCTCTTGACTCTGCCAAAATAGCTTCTGGAGATGCCAACCCGATTGAAATTTTATCGAACCTTTTAATGGTATTATTATCTTTTAGTCTAGCCATAACTACAATCTGATACTAATTTAATTCTTGTTATTAGGAATAGTGTTCAAAACCTATCCTTATTATTCTTCCAATCTAATATCCAAACCTAATCCTTTAAGTTCGTGCATTAATACGTTGAAAGATTCTGGCAAACCAGGTTCTGGCATGGTTTCTCCCTTTACGATAGCTTCGTAAGTTTTGGCCCTACCTATAACATCATCCGATTTAACGGTCAATATTTCACGAAGTGTAGCCGAGGCTCCATATGCTTCCAGTGCCCAAACTTCCATCTCTCCAAAACGCTGTCCACCAAATTGTGCTTTACCACCCAACGGTTGTTGCGTAATAAGTGAGTATGGTCCAATTGAACGAGCGTGCATCTTATCATCTACCATATGTCCTAATTTCAACATATAGATAACCCCTACCGTTGCAGGTTGATCAAAACGCTGACCTGTACCTCCATCAAAAAGATAGGTATGTCCAAATCTTGGAATTCCAGCTTCGTCAGTATAGGCATTAATTTGATCCAATGTAGCACCGTCAAAAATTGGGGTCGCATATTTCTTCCCTAATTTTAAACCGGCCCATCCTAATACCGTTTCATAAATCTGCCCTATGTTCATACGTGAAGGTACCCCAAGTGGATTCAATACAATATCCACAGGTGTTCCATCCTCAAGGAACGGCATGTCTTCATGACGAACAATTCTAGAAACGATACCCTTGTTTCCGTGACGACCCGCCATTTTATCACCCACCTTAAGTTTACGTTTTTTGGCAATATAAACTTTGGCCAATTTCATAATTCCGGCTGGCAATTCATCTCCTACAGAAATAGTAAACTTATCTCTTCTAAGGTTACCTTGAAGGTCGTTCAACTTAATCTTATAGTTATGTAAAAGATCTGTTACCAGAGTATTACTTTCTTTATCCGTAGTCCATGTTCCACCAACCAAATGGGCAAAATCATCAACTGCGTTCAACATTTTCATGGTATACTTCTTTCCTTTAGGAAGCACTTCCTCACCTAAATCGTTCAATACCCCTTGTGAAGTTTTACCATTGACCAATGTAAATAGTTTTTCTACCAATACATCTTTCAACTGTTCGAATTTCACTTCGTATTCCAACTCCAATTTAGCAAGTTCTTCCTTGTCTTCAGAACGCTTACGTTTATCTTTAACAGATCTGGAAAACAATTTCTTTTCTATAACAACCCCTCTTAAAGAAGGAGATGCTTTTAAAGATGCATCTTTTACATCACCAGCTTTGTCACCAAAAATAGCTCTTAATAATTTTTCCTCCGGTGTAGGATCAGACTCCCCTTTTGGGGTAATCTTACCAATTAAAATATCGCCAGGTTTTACTTCAGCACCAATACGGATCATTCCGTATTCATCCAAATCCTTAGTAGCTTCTTCAGAAACGTTAGGAATATCATTGGTCAGCTCTTCAGCCCCCAATTTGGTATCCCTTACCTCTAAAGCGTACTCATCAACGTGTATCGAAGTAAAGATATCCTCACGAACCACTTTTTCAGAAATCACGATAGCATCCTCAAAGTTGTAACCTTTCCATGGCATAAATGCCACTACCAAGTTTCTACCCAAGGCCAATTCGCCACTTTCCGTTGCATAGCCTTCACAAAGAACTTGTCCTTTTTTTACTTTATATCCCTTTTTAACAATTGGCTTAAGGTTAATACTCGTGCCTTGGTTCGTTTTTCTAAACTTGACCAATTCATAAGTCTTGGAATCCTCTTCGAAGCTTACCAACCTTTGATCTTCAGTCCTATCGTATTTAATCGTAATTTTTTGGGAATCAACATACTCAATAACTCCATCCCCCTCAGCATTGATCAATACCCTGGAATCTGAAGCTACCTGACGTTCCAAACCAGTTCCTACAATTGGCGAATCTGGTTTCAATAATGGAACTGCCTGACGCATCATGTTAGATCCCATCAAAGCCCTGTTCGCATCATCATGCTCCAAAAATGGAATCAAGGAAGCTGAAATAGAAGCTATTTGGTTTGGTGCCACATCGGTATATTGAATTTCCGCTGGGTCCACCACTGGGAAATCTCCTTCTTCCCTAGCAATTACCTTCTCTGCAGTAATAGTTCCCTTTTCATCCATAGGAATGTTAGCCTGGGCAATCTTCATTCCTTCTTCCTCCTCTGCACTTAAGTAGGTAAATTCATTAATATCTACCGCTCCGTTCTCTACCTTGCGATATGGTGTTTCAAGGAAGCCCATAGGGTTTACCTTTGCAAATACGGACAGTGAAGATATCAAACCAATGTTTGGTCCTTCCGGTGTTTCTATAGGACAAAGTCTACCGTAGTGTGTATAGTGAACATCACGTACTTCAAACCCTGCTCTTTCCCTAGAAAGTCCACCTGGCCCTAATGCTGATAATCTCCTTTTGTGCGTAATCTCCGCCAATGGATTGGTCTGATCCATAAACTGCGACAACTGGTTGGTACCAAAGAAAGAGTTGATTACCGAAGATAAAGTCTTGGCATTGATCAAATCGATCGGGGTAAACACCTCGTTGTCCCGTACGTTCATACGCTCACGAATTGTTCTGGCCATACGCGCCAGACCCACACCAAACTGCTGGGACAATTGCTCACCAACAGTCCTTACCCTACGGTTGGAAAGATGATCAATATCATCGATTTCAGCTTTGGAGTTGATTAATTCGATCAAATATTTTATAATGGTAATGATATCTTCCTTGGTCAAGACCTGCTTGTCCATTCCGATATCCAATCCCAATTTTTTGTTCATTCTATAACGCCCAACCTCACCAAGGTTATAACGTTGATCCGAGAAGAACAGTTTATCTATAATACCACGTGCTGTTTCCTCATCTGGCGGCTCAGCATTACGCAATTGGCGATAAATATGTTCAACTGCTTCTTTCTCTGAATTGGTTGGATCTTTTTGTAGGGTGTTATGGATAATGGCATAGTCGCTCTGTGCATTATTCTCTTTATGCAAAAGAATAGTTTTCACATCAGCTTCCAATATCTCGTTTATATGATCCTTTTCTAAAATAGTATCACGGTCAAGGATAATCTCATTTCTCTCAATAGACACTACTTCGCCAGTATCTTCATCCACAAAATCCTCATGCCATGTGTTCAATACTCTTGCAGCCAATTTACGACCCAAGACTTTTTTAAGCCCTGCATTGGAAACCTTAATCTCTTCGGAAAGGTCAAATATCTCCAAGATATCCTTATCCCTTTCAAAGCCAATGGCCCTGAACAAGGTAGTTACAGGTAATTTTTTCTTTCTATCAATATAGGCGTACATAACACCATTGATATCCGTTGCAAATTCTATCCAAGAACCTTTAAAAGGAATAACCCTGGCAGAATACAATTTAGTTCCGTTAGCATGGAAAGATTGACCAAAGAAAACCCCTGGAGAACGGTGCAATTGAGAAACAACAACACGTTCCGCACCATTGATAACAAAGGTGCCACTTGGAGTCATATAAGGAATAGTTCCTAAGTATACATCTTGTACAATAGTCTCGAAATCTTCATGTTCGGGATCAGTACAATATAATTTTAATCTTGCTTTTAATGGAACACTATAAGTAAGTCCCCGCTCTATACATTCTTGAATGGAATATCTAGGTGGATCTATGAAATAATCTAAAAATTCTAATACGAACTGGTTCCTCGTGTCTGTAATGGGAAAGTTTTCCATGAAGGTGTTGTACAACCCCTCATTGCCCCTCTCGTCAGATTTAGTTTCAAGCTGAAAAAAATCTTGAAATGATTTAATCTGAATGTCCAAGAAATCCGGATAATTCGGCGTGTTCTTAGCGGATGCGAAACTTATTCTTTCAGTCTGATTTGTGAACATCTATGGACAAAATTTTGATCGTGAATACTATAACTGGGTCGTGTATACCATTATACACTGTATGTATAAAAAGGCTTAGGTCTAGCCACAAAAAGCGGAAAGACCTAAACCAAAATAATAATGGTTGTTGCTTCTATTATTTAAGCTCAACTTCCGCTCCTGCTTCTTCCAAAGATTTTTTAATTCCTTCAGCTTCGTCTTTAGAAACAGCTTCTTTTACTGCTTTTGGTGCGCTATCAACGATATCCTTAGCATCTTTCAATCCTAAACCAGTTAATTCCTTAACCAATTTAACTACTGCTAATTTAGAAGCACCAGCTGCTTTCAAAATAACATCGAATTCTGTTTGCTCTTCAGCAGCTTCACCACCATCAGCAGCACCGCCACCAGCAGCAACAGCAACTGCAGCAGCAGCAGGCTCTATACCGTATTCATCTTTTAATATATCAGCTAACTCATTTACTTCTTTTACGGTTAAGTTAACCAATTGTTCTGCGAAATCTTTTAAATCTGCCATTTTTCTATCGTTTAATAAAATTTTAAAATATAATTGTTTTTAGTGCGTTCGATTATCTTTCTGATAATGTCTTAAGGATTCCAGCAAGTTTACCACCACCAGATTTAAGTCCAGAAATAACATTTTTAGCTGGGGATTGTAACAATCCAATAATTTCTCCAACCATTTCTTCTTTAGACTTAATGCTTTCTAGAGCATCCAATTGATCATCACCAACATAAATTGCTTCTGCAATATATGCTCCCTTCAACAAAGGCCTATTAGATTTTTTTCTAAAAGTCTTTATTAGCTTTGCAGGGGCATTTCCGGTTTCCGAAAACATTAAAGAGGTATTCCCCTTCAACACAGTAGGAAGTTCACCGAAATCTTTATCAGAAGCTTCCATTGCTTTTGCAAGCAAGGTATTTTTAACTACAGCAAGTCTTATATCAGCCTTGTAACAAGCCCTTCTCAAAGCCGAAGTTGTTTCAGCATTTAATCCGGAAATATCGGCTAAATATATTGTGGAACTATCTCCTAACTGTGCAGTTAAATCTTGTACAACATTTAATTTCTCTTCTCTTGTCATAATAAAAATTTTTAACTACCAGTTATACTACTTTTGGATCTAATGCAACACTAGGACTCATTGTACTGGACATGTAAATAGTCTTTACATATACACCCTTAGATGCAGTTGGCTTCAATTTCATCAAAGTATCCAATAGTTCATTGGCATTTTCCGCAATTTTGTCAGCTGAGAAAGAAACTTTCCCTATTGCAGCATGCACAATTCCTGTTTTATCCACCTTAAAATCAATCTTACCAGCTTTTACTTCCGCTACCGCCTTGGCAACATCCATAGTAACCGTACCTGTTTTTGGGTTAGGCATAAGACCTCTTGGCCCCAAGACCCTACCTAAAGGACCTAACTTACCCATAACACTTGGCATTGTGATGATTACATCAACATCGGTCCAACCACTTTTAATTTTATCCAAATACTCATCCAATCCTACGAAATCAGCTCCAGCTTCTTTAGCCTCAGCTTCTTTGTCCGGTGTCACCAAAGCCAAAACCTTGACATCCTTACCAGTTCCATGGGGAAGCGTAACTACTCCACGAACCATTTGGTTGGCTTTTCTTGGATCCACACCCAAACGTACCGCCAATTCAACAGATGAGTCAAATTTTGTATTGGTTATTTCTTTTACTAAAGCAGATGCCTCCTCAACAGAATAGAGTTTGTTCTTATCTATTTTACCGTGGGCTTCTTTTTGCTTCTTTGTTAATTTTGCCATTCTAAATTGCTTTTAAGATTTTAAAAAGGTCTATTGCCTGAAACTTTTAAACCCATAGATCTAGCTGTACCAGCAACCATACTCATTGCGGATTCTACCGTAAAGGCATTTAGATCTACCATTTTGTCCTCAGCGATCAACTTAACCTGATCCCAAGATACACTTGCTACCTTGTTTCTGTTAGGCTCGCCAGATCCTTTTTTAATCTTAGCCGCTTCCATTAATTGAACTGCCGCCGGCGGTGTCTTTATAACGAAGTCAAATGACTTGTCTTTATAAACCGTGATCGCAACTGGCAATACTTTGCCTGGTTTATCCTGTGTACGCGCATTGAATTGCTTACAGAATTCCATAATGTTGACCCCGGCAGCACCTAAAGCGGGTCCAACCGGTGGCGACGGGTTCGCTGCACCTCCCCTAACTTGTAGTTTAACTACTTTACTTACTTCTTTTGCCATTGTTTGAAATTAAAATTAAAAAGTGTTCATTTGGAAGCAACACCTTTAACTATGTAACAGTTCTTATTAAACTTTTTCTACCTGCATATAACTGAGTTCTAATGGAGTCTTTCTTCCAAAGATTTTCACCATTACCTCCAGCTTGCGTTTTTCTTCATTAATTTTTTCAACGGTTCCATTAAAGCCGTTAAATGGTCCATCAATCACCTTTACAGTTTCACCAAACACAAATGGTATGGCAACACTATCAGTCTTAACAGCCAATTCATCTACTTTCCCCAACATTCTATTCACTTCAGATTTTCTCAAAGGAACAGGATCCCCGCCTTTGGTCTCACCCAAAAACCCTATCACGTTGGTGATAGATCGAATAATGTGAATCATCTCTCCCCCAAGGTTTGCCTTGATCATTATATACCCAGGAAAATAAACACGTTCTTTATTTATCTTCTTACCATTCCTAATTTGAACCACCTTTTCGGTAGGAACCAGGACATCTTCCAAATAATCCTCAAAACCAAGCCTAGCAACTTCTGCCTCTATATAGCCTTTAATTTTGTTTTCCTGACCACTTACAGCTCTTACAACATACCATTTCTTATCCAATACCTCTGACATACAGCGCTTCTTAATTGATTATGTTATTGAAATACAGTTGTATCAACTTACCAAACAAACTATCAACACCCCAAGTCGCAAGCGCAAAAATTATAGAAAATACCGCCACAATAACCATCAAGTTGGATGACTCCGCTCTTGTAGGCAAGGTAACATTGTTCCTAAGTTCGTCTATAGATTCCTTTATATATGTAAACATGCTGCGAAATATTTATTTTCTTAACTCTAAAATAAGGCCTTATAAACATACTGACAACACCATCCCTATCAGAAAAGAACTCATTATATTATGCACGGGCGGAGAGGCTCGAACTCCCGACACCTGGTTTTGGAGACCAGTGCTCTACCAACTGAGCTACACCCGTTTATATTTACATTGAAAGGTATCCCGCATTTGCAAGACACCCTCAATGTAAACAATACTATATTAAAATATTAATCTAATATCTTGGTAACCTGACCAGCACCAACCGTTCTACCACCTTCACGGATTGCAAAACGCAAACCTTCACTAAGTGCAATTGGAGACAACAAGTCAACAATAATAGTAAGGTTATCACCAGGCATAACCATCTCAACTCCACTAGGAAGATTAATAGTACCAGTAACATCGGTAGTTCTTACATAGAACTGAGGACGATAGTTATTATGGAATGGCGTGTGACGCCCACCTTCTTCTTTTTTAAGGATATACACCTCAGCTTCAAATTTAGCGTGCGGCTTAACAGAACCTGGCTTACAGATTACCATCCCTCTTTTTATTTGAGATTTTTCAATACCTCTCAAAAGGATACCAACGTTATCACCAGCCTCACCTCTATCCAATATCTTACGGAACATTTCAACCCCAGTAATAGTAGAGTTTAATTTCTCAGCTCCCATACCAATGATCTCAACAGGATCACCTGTATTTGCAACACCAGTTTCTATACGACCAGTAGCCACAGTACCACGACCTGTAATTGTAAATACATCTTCAACAGGCATTAAGAAATCCTTATCAACATCTCTCTTAGGCAATTCGATCCAGTCATCAACAGCTTCCATCAAAGACATTACAGTATCAACCCATTTTTGCTCACCGTTAAGAGCTCCCAAAGCTGAACCAGAAATAACAGGACCATTGTCACCATCATATTCGTAGAAAGAAAGCAATTCCCTTACCTCCATTTCAACCAATTCCAAAAGCTCCTCATCATCAACCATGTCCACTTTATTCAAGAAAACAACGATTCTTGGAATACCAACCTGACGCCCTAAAAGGATGTGCTCACGAGTTTGTGGCATAGGACCATCAGTAGCAGCAACAACCAATATAGCACCGTCCATTTGAGCAGCACCAGTAACCATGTTCTTCACGTAATCCGCGTGACCAGGACAATCCACGTGAGCATAGTGACGGTTCGCAGTGGAGTACTCTACGTGCGAAGTATTAATGGTAATACCTCTTTCTTTTTCCTCAGGAGCGTTATCGATAGAATCGAAACTTCTCATTTCAGAAAGTCCTGCGTTTGCCAATACCGTAGTAATCGCAGCAGTCAATGTAGTTTTACCGTGATCCACGTGCCCAATAGTACCTATATTTAAATGCGGTTTGGAACGATCAAATGTTGCCTTTGCCATGTTTGTTAATTTTAATTCTTAGTTTATATTAGTGTAAAATAATGCCATAATTGAGCCAATGATGAGATTTGAACTCATGACCTCTTCCTTACCAAGGAAACGCTCTACCCCTGAGCTACACCGGCATCTTTAATTTTAACTACAGGGCCAGGCCCTACACAAAACTATAACCCTATACCCAAAGTTTAAGAGCATTGACGAAGTCTACCTTCAGCCTCGCTCAGAACAAGATATCAAAATCATGTCCAATTAATTTTAATTGCGCAAAGCCCCATCAAAGGAGCTTTTGCTTTTAAAATTTTGAGCGGGAGACCGGGTTCGAACCGGCGACATTCAGCTTGGAAGGCTGACGCTCTACCAACTGAGCTACTCCCGCTTTTATAATTTTCAGGCAAACCTAAAAATTAATTTCATCATTTCAAAAAAAACTTTCTGTATTTTCATACAAAGACTAATTAAAGCCTTTTGTGGGGAGAGCAGGATTCGAACCTGCGAAGACGTAGTCAGCAGATTTACAGTCTGCCCTCGTTGGCCGCTTGAGTATCTCCCCAAACCATATTTTTAAGAACTTAAGAAAAATAAATTTTCTTTTTTTTGAGCTGATAGAGGGAATTCCCTCGACTGCTCGCCAGAATAACTCCTTCTGGATGGCGCTCGGGATAAACTTCTCACCCCAATTGCTTTTCAACTCAATTTCAACATTTCAAACAAAAATAAAACTATTTCTGTTTTTTTTGAGCCGATAGAGGGACTCGAACCCACGACCTGCTGATTACAAATCAGCTGCTCTAGCCAGCTGAGCTACATCGGCTTTTGTTACTTTTTTCCTCAAAAAAAAGTCCGCTATTTCTAACGGACTGCAAATGTAGGTCTTTATTTATTTAATCAAAACTTTTTTTGATTTTTTTTTACGCATTTAATCTTATTTTTTCTTTTCGCTTAACCAACTTTCTTTCCAACGAACTACAAGCGGTGTCGATGGCCTCCTCAAAAGACTTACATTGTTTTTTAACCACGAACTTATCCTTCGGAACCAACACCTTGATTTCCACAATTTTATTCTCTTTAGAGCTTGTATTTTCAACTTTAAGATATACATCAGAACTAATTACCTTATCATAAAACAGTTCCATTTTATTCAACCTTGTCTGAATAAAATCAATTAGCTTTCCGTCTGCAGTGAAATTTACCGATTGTGCATTTACTTTCATAGAATAAAGTTTTAATAGAGTTAAACAATCCAATACCATAAAGTATTATTTCTTACTCCTAGGATGAGCCAAGAAATGTACTTTTTTCAATTCCGCAATACTATTATGCGTATATACTTGTGTTGATACCAAACTGGAGTGCCCCAACAATTCTTTTACAGAATTTAAATCCGCACCCTTATTTAGCATATGTGTGGCAAACGTATGCCTTAAAATATGAGGACTTTTTTTTACCTTGGCCGACACCAATCTAAAGTACTTATTTATAATTCTATAAACAAGCGTTTCATACATTTTATTACCTTTTGATGTAAGAAAAACCAACTCTTCATCATGGATTGCCTCCAACGAATTACGCAGAAGGTCATATTTCAAAAATAATACCTTAGTCCCTTCCAACAAGGGAATAATTCTTTCCTTATCCCGCTTTCCCAAAACTTTAATTGTCATAGCTTGACAATCTACATCTTTTACTTTTAGCCCGATCAACTCGGCCCGTCTTATTCCAGTAGCATACAATAATTCAATAATTAACTTATCGCGTGCACCTTCAAAACTGTCCTCGTAAGCGATTTGGGAAAGCGCCTCTTCCATTTCTGTTTCCGAGAAGGGTATTTCAATTTTCTTGGCAGTTTTAAGAGCCTTATGCTTCACCAAGGGACTGACCGCTATATCACCTATTCCCAAAAGAAACTTATAATACGCCTTAAGTGATGCTATTTTTCGATTTACAGACCTGTTAGAGACTCCAGATTCAACCAAAACAACGATCCAACCCCTAATTAGACCGTAAGACACATCTCCTATATCAGGAACACTAAACTGCTGCCTACAGAAATTCTCAAATTCAATTAAATCGTTCTGATAGGCTTTTGTGGTATGCGGAGAGTAATTTTTCTCCAAGGACAAATAGGAAATAAAAGATTTAATAGCCATAAATCAAAGTTACAAAAGATATTACCCAATATAATATGGCGCAAAAAAAAGTCCCACTTTAAGTGGGACTTTTGTACTAATATAAATTCAAGAGGAATTAAATTTCTTCTTTATCCCTTAGACCTTGAATATACTGAGCTTTCTGTATCTTAGCTCTGTTCTCTACAGATGGCTTTGTAAACTGTTGACGTTTTCTCAACTGTCTCATTGTACCTGTCTTATCGAACTTTCGCTTGAAACGCTTTAAAGCTCTATCGATGTTTTCTCCTTCTTTTATTGGTATTATTAACATGGGCAATAACCTCCTCTCTTTTGTGATTAAGGCTGCAAATATATACCTTAAAAATGAATTACAAATAATTATTTTAAAATTTTTCTAGCAATAACCACTTTTTGTATCTCGGTAGTGCCTTCCCCAATAGTACACAGCTTGGAATCCCTATAGAATTTTTCTACCGGAAAATCCTTCGTATACCCATATCCCCCGTGAATCTGAACTGCTTCATTAGCTACTTTAACGCAGACTTCCGAGGCATACATTTTTGCCATAGCCCCTAATTTGGTAACATTTCGTCCTTCGTTTTTAAGGTAAGCCGCTTTGTGCAAAAGCAATTCCGAGGCTTCTATTTCCGTGGCCATATCTGCCAGCTTAAAGGAAATACCTTGAAATTGGCTAATGGGCTTACCAAACTGCACTCTCTCCTTAGAATATTTTAATGCCGCTTCATATGCTCCTTTGGCAATACCCAAGGACAACGCGCCAATGGAAATCCTACCCCCGTCCAGGATTTTCATGGATTGCACAAACCCCTCTCCAATACCACCTAGCCTATTAGCATCCGGAATCCTACAGTTATCAAAGACCAATTCGGCCGTTTCACTGGCCCTCATTCCTAATTTATTTTCTTTTTTACCACTTGCAAAACCAGGTGTTCCCCTCTCAATGGCAAAGGCAGTCATTCCATGACTATCTCCTTTTTCTCCCGTCCTTACGATTACAACGGCAATATCACCGCTCTTTCCGTGGGTAATAAAATTCTTTGCACCATTCAGTACCCAGGAATCGCCTTCCTTAACCGCAGTTGTACTCATAGCTCCTGCATCGGAACCCGTATTGTGCTCCGTTAAGCCCCAGGCTCCAATCCATTCGCCAGTAGCCAATTTTGGAATCCATTTTTTCTTTTGTTCTTCATTTCCAAAAGCGAGAATATGATTCGTACACAAGGAATTATGTGCCGCAACGGACAGGCCAATTGAAGGGTCTACCTTAGAAATTTCTTCTAAAACAGCAATATATTCATGATAGCCCAGTCCAGACCCACCAAGCTCTACCGGAACCAAAACCCCCATAAAACCCATTTCCCCAGCCTTCTTAAAGACCTCAACAGGGAAGGTTTGAGCTTCATCCCATTCCATAACATAAGGTCTAATATATTGTTCAGCAAACTCTTTGGCTGAAGCAGCCACCATTTGCTGTGTTTCCGAGTAATCGAAACTCATCGTTGAAGGGGTATCCGTAACCATTCTATAGCAATTTTTTTATAATTGCAAATATAACTCAATTATATCTAATTTTTCCGAAGGGAAATCTTCGATTCCTACTAATTCATCGAATGAGTCTATACCTCCATTTACATCCCTAAAGGCTACAATACGTGCCGCCACTTCATATTTTATATAAACGAGTTTTGAAATTTCGCCTGGAGATGCTATGTTTATATTGATCTTGGATATGGATGGCCTTTCCAAAATTTTAAATCGCTTAAGAATACTTGCTGTCACTTCCGGCTCCAAGCCATACACATGACCCAATTGTTCTTCCTTCACAAACCCTCCCAGAAGATCTCTAAATTTCACTATACGCTGAGACAGGACACTCCCGATTCCTTTTATATCCTTCAGGTCCTCTGCGGTAGCAGTGTTAAGGTCTTTAAACCGACTATTTAAGGAAGACAACCCAGCTTGCGAAACTAGGGAGGTTTTAGAAATACCCGACTCAGCCAAATTTCCTCCAACTATAGGTGTTTTCTTGTTTTTACCCACCCATTCCGGAAACTTAAAATAGGGGGATACTAATTCCAGTAGGGAATCTGAAACCAAGGTCACTTTTTGAAATTCAAGACTTGAGTTAACATATTTGTTTTTAGCTCTAAAAGCATGCAACCGATTTATCTCTTCTATGGACATTCCCAATGTATAGCCCTTGAAATCTGATATATAGTTGGGGTTAAAAGGATATAATTGAAAGGTATCCTTATTTTGGCTTTTAACCCTCAAATCCTCCAATTGATCCTGGTATTCCACATCTACCACCACGGTATTAAGATTTTCGGTAACAGGAAATGACTTAACCAAAAAATAAACCACTTGAAAAATACATATAAATAACAACAAAAAGAATATTCCACTTTTTTGCTGTTTATTGAATTTAAACTGGGATTTAATTGAATTTCTACTCACAACTCAATCTTTTTTTGCCTTAACAAGAGCTCTCCAATTACGGAATTGGCATAGGGTTTTTGTTTGGACCAAGTAATAATAACGCCATAAAAAATATGGTCGAAAAAGATAATATATTTCCCATTGCCAAAAACATTGCTTTCAAAGCTACCGAATTCATAACCCTGCCGTCCCTTCACCCCTGCGTTTGTAATAAGTTAAATATAGTGAAAATGAAATAAGGACAAATAACCTTAACAACAAGAAATCAGTAATTTACCCATACGACATTATACACTTAAAATCTCCCTTTTCAACAACTTCCCCTGACTTGGTATTTTACCCCTTATTTTTAAAGAGGCTGTTTAGTCTTCCACAATGGAATTTTTTTTGACGTCCGAATACCGTTATTGAAGAGAAGGGTCATCAGCTTATCCTATTCCTTACTGGTATTTTGAAACTACAACCAGCCGTAATGAACACCTACTTCTTCCACCGTTCCATTATCAAACATTTCCGTCCAAGGTTTTCAGCCTCATAGTTCTCAGCAAAGGGAAATTCCTTATAAACAACAGTCCTAATATCACATTTTACTCAAAATACCATAAAACATATTACAAACCCAAAATCATCAATAGCGATAATTATATTTTATCATATCCCAAGGGTATTTTATGATCAGTGCCCGTATTGTAACCGACCATGACCACCCCAAAATCCTAACGCATAATATTAAATAAATAATGTAGCCTTGAACTTGGTACATCAAAAATAAAATCCCACTTCATTCCTGTTTATGGAATTCAAAGTGGGATTAAAGTATATTGTTCTAGGGGCTATTTACTCCTTCGCCTTAATTTTATAAAGCATATTCGCCTTTAGTTTCACCAAGTAGTCATCAAGATCCTTTTTAACCTCACCGGACATCAAATATAGTCCAATAATATTAGGGAAGGACATCGCTAAGATCATCATGTCCGAAAAATCCAATACCGCGCCCAAACTCACCGATGCACCTATAACCACAAACACTAAGAAAAGCATTTTGTACACAAATTCGACCTTTTTACTTTTCCCAAAAAGGTATGTCCATGCGCGCATCCCGTAATAGGACCAAGAAATCATAGTTGAAAATGCAAATAGGAATACCGCCAATGCCAAAACATAAGGAAACCAGGATAGTACACTACCAAAAGCATCAGACGTCAATTGGGCCCCTGCCATTCCTTCAACTTCGTGCATACCTGTAAAAATCAAAACCAAAGCTGTTAAGGTACAAACCACTACCGTATCTATAAAGGGCTCCAAAAGAGCTACAAATCCCTCCGAAGGAGGATGATTTGTTTTAGCCGTACTATGTGCAATTGCAGCAGAGCCCACGCCTGCTTCATTAGAAAATGCGGCCCGCTGAAAGCCTACAATCAAAACCCCAATAACACCCCCTTTTAATGCACTTGGACTAAAAGCGCCATCTACAATGGCCTCTAATGCAGGTCCTATATTTTGAATATTGATTATAATAACCGTAAGAGCGGCCAGAATATAAATGGAAGCCATTACAGGAACCACTCTACCGGTTACCTTTGCTATACTATTTATACCCCCAATGATTACTACACCTACAAGAATTGCTGTAATGATACCAAACCAAAACCCATTGCCCTGCAACGCTGGAAATTGGCCAGAAAGCTGTTCAAAAGATTGATTGGCCTGAAACATATTCCCTCCTCCAAAGGAAGCACCCACCGCCAAGACAGCAAATAGACCTGCCAAAACTTTTCCAACACCCTTTAAATTTCTTTTCTCAAGGCCGTAGCGCAAATAATTCATTGGACCTCCAAAAACCCTACCATCCGGTAATATATCACGGTATTTAACTCCCAAAGTACATTCCACAAATTTGGCGGACATTCCTAGCAGTCCACAAACAATCATCCAAAATGTAGCACCGGCTCCCCCAAGGGAAACAGCTACTCCTACCCCTGCAATATTCCCTAAACCAACCGTACCCGATACGGCAGTTGCCAAGGCTTGAAAATGGGTAACTTGCCCAGGAGCATCCGGGTCATCATATTTTCCTTTGGCCAAATCAATAGAATGCCTGAACCCCCTAATGTTTATAAAGCCCATTCTTATAGTGAAGAATACGGCGCCGATCACCAACCAAACAACAATAAAGGGTATGCCTTTTTCCTGCGGGTCTCCATTGGGATGGGCTATAATAACAGGTTCATCATATTTCACCTCCGCTAATATATGTGCACCTTGCTCTATTACATGCTCTAAATTATCGGAATTGTAGATTACACCGCCTTCCTTGGCCAAATACCTTAATTCTCCATTTACTGGTGACGTTATTGTTTCTGTAGATCCGTTACTTTTCGAAATAATTGCAATTTCCTCACCCTTTTTAACCTTTTGTCCTTCTGGTTTCAACCATTGTTTTAAAATAAATTTATCCTGTAAGTCTGGAGACCATCCGGGAATTCCAATGCGTTTTACATTGGCATACACCACAGGGTCATAAATTCCGATCGCTGCAAACGGATCCCAAAATAGCACGGACCCCAAGGCACTCACAGCAGGTGTCATAAATCCATTAAAAAATTCGGTAATTGCCTCTGTAGGAACTTTGTACTCTTTGGTAATCTTTGCCCCATTCGCATCCGTAATGGTAACCGTGTAAGGTAGGCCTTCTACCAAGTTGGTAGCTTGATTAGCTGTCAACGGAGTATTTTGATTGCTCCATTTAAACTGGTAAGGCGGGGTTCCACCTTCAACTTCCAATTTCACAACACCGTCATTGATGTTCTTGGATGGATTGTAAATAGACTCCTTAACAACAAGTTCTTGAGCATAAATGGTAAACGAAAACAGTAATAAAATGGAAGATAAATAGTTCTTCATAAGTAGCTTAAAAAGTTTAGATTTTTGTTGGTTGCGTTAATAATATCGTAGCAATATCCTAAAAATAATTCTTGGAATCAAATATATTTGGTAATATACTTATTCTATCTGGAACATAGCATTTAATTTTTTAATCTGTTCCGGCCTCCCTAATACAATAACTTTCCCCTTCGGCTGCAATTTTAAATCGGCTTCAGGATTAATAATATAATTACCTTCTGGATCTATATAACCAATAATCGTGCAGCCTGTTTTTTTTCGTAAATCCAAATCACGTAAGGAATGGTTATCCACTTGGGCCATAAAACTTTCTATGGTCACCTCTTCCAAATTGGTAGCATCCCCTCCTTCCGTTGAAAGTTTATCCATAAAGGTTATTAAGTCGGGCATAACCACTAAGGACGCCATGTGATCTCCACCTATCTTATCGGGCATAATTACCTTGTCCGCCCCCGCAAGCCTTAATTTCTTTTGGGAAGTTAATTGGGAAGCCCTACTGATTACAAACAACTTTTGGTTCAATTGTCTGGCCGAGAGCACTACAAATAGGTTTGCTGCATCATCCGGCATAGCGGTAATTAAATATTGTGCCCTATCTATACCTGCTTCTACCAATGTTTCATCTTCATTGGCATCACCCTCTACAAAAAGAATTTCATCTTCAAATTTCTCAATGACCTCCCTATTCTTTTCAATAACCACAAAAGGCCTTTTGTAAGCCTTTAGCCTTTCTGCAGCTTGATTTCCGTTTCGGCCAAAACCACAAATAATTATATGGTTGTTTAAACCACTTATTTTATTTTTCACTTTTTTTTTCTTTAAAAGTTGAAGCGAATTTCTACTTAGGACATATTCGGTTATAACCGAAATTGCAAATGCAAATATAAATACACTTGTAATAATTAAAGCTACAGTAAAGATTTTTGACTCAACATCCAAAGGACGCACCTCTGAAAAACCAACGGTCGTTACCGTAATTATGGTCATATAGAAGGCATCTATCCACGTATAACCAGACAGGAACCTATATCCTATTACTCCGAATAACAGCACCATGACCAACAAAGTCAGCGCTAGATACATTCGGGAGCGAAACAGTCTCATCATCTTTAAAGATCAAATACGGAAGTTCTTTTAGTATATAGCAAATCTTTTATCTTTAACCAAAAGGCCATAAACAGATAGAGGGCAAATCCGAAGCCCAAGGTGACAAAAGTAAGGTATATAAAAGAGGTACGGACTACTCTGGTCCTAATACCCAACCGCTCAGCTATGCGCCTACAAACCTCAAATCCTCTTTTCTGAAAATAATAAAGTATTGTGTAGAAAATGTTCATGTGTTAAAATTAGAGTTTTCTATTTAATAATTGATGACCCACTGCACATTGTAAACATTTATTTTTTATACAGTACTCATTGTACAATTGTAAAACAGCCTGACTTTCTTTGGCCGAAGGAATTTGAATATTTAGCATGCCAAATTTTGAAATAACGGCATTGTTTTCCGATGTTATCCTGGAAACGATATTGATAACCTCCTCATTTACATCCCTCCCCATATACTTTGCATAGCTTAACTTTATAGGAAGTATGCTATTTATAATTAGTAAATCTACAAACTTCCGGCTCAGCTTTTTACTATGGTTCTTAGAGATTTTACCAAACGTATAATGGTTATCCCAATATTTACTGGCAGAAACATCAAAAATCGCATATATTTCCCGAGTACTTTTCGCAGCAATAACTTTGCTAAAAATACGCTGCTCCCATGTGTACAGGTTAGCCAATTGGGAAAGTCTTATTGTAGGGAAGTTTGACGGTCTCAATTTAAAGAACTCAGGTTTTCTAAGTGAGGGACTCGTAAAATTATACTTCGCCTTTAAAAAGTAAAATTCACTTTTTAAACCATTGTAATAATCATCCCCAACAATATCCTCCTCCAAAAGTCCGGCAAGGCCGTACAATGCGCTTTCCAACCTGAAGGTATTGTCTTGTATTTGGCGTATTATCTGAAACGGTAATTGTTGGGCAATTTCAAAAAAAGTCTCCCCATTTATTTTTAATCCGAAATTTTTGAGTAGCAGAATAAAAAATACCCTCTCCCAATCGTTACTGGATTTTGCTAAAAGTTGGTCCACCAGATCGGTTTTCTTTTCCAAACGCTCAAAATAGAGTACCTCCAACCAATTTTGCAAGACAAAATCGCTAATATTTGCAATTTCATTTCTACAGTTAATAAATGAGCGCTCTTTTCGGTTGAACAATTTTTGATACTCCTGTAATATACTGGGTGAAATATAATCCTTGAGCACCAGGGTTGGAACAGCGGTATTATCGCTCCTGAACACATCACAATCGTCCTCCCAAACAACATGGAGAATTACATTTTGGTAATTGGGGTCTATTTCGTGATTATGGGCATACCAATCAGAAGATTTAATATGCATCTCCACCGTCCCCGCCCACAACTGTGGCCCTATTTGAATCTTGGCATTAAAAAAATCTGGCCCGGACAACAGGTTATGAGACCCCACATCCAGTATTTGAACGGATTCATTTTTGGAGCTTGTTAAATTCTCCAATTGAAGTTTTTTATACTTCCAAATAAAATGCAAAAGATCTTCCCGCATAATCCAATGTAAATAAAAAACTATTACTTAACCAGGTTTACATCAAAGAAAGACACACTCTGCCTAAACGCCTTTAACCACTAAAACTAAGGCAGGGACCGAAAATATGCTACTCTGCTATTTCACCTTCCCAGTTCATAAACCCCCCTTGCAAATTGTAAGCATTTTCAAAACCCAACTTGTTCATAATGGCACACGCTTGACCACTTCGTTGACCAGACCTGCAATACACGTAATAGTTTTTGGTTTTGTCCAACTTTTCCAATTCGGCAACAAACTCCTGCCCCAAGTATATATCTATATTCGTCGAATTTGGGATATACCCTTCCTCAACCTCTTCTTGAGTCCTAACATCCAATAAGAAGGCATTCTCGTCGCTTTCAAATTGTTCACTCCACTCCTCTTGTGATAAATCTGCCATTAGTTTTTATTATTTAATCTTCAAAAATAATGTTTTTTAAAAAAATCAATCCATGGTTAAGGTATAAAATATATCGAAAACTAAATATCCGCTATAAACAACCAAGTAGATATTTAACAAATTTTTATCACCGATACCGGTCATTCCTTCCATTAAATCTATACATTTGTATATACAATAATTGTATCGACATGAATGTGGAAAAAATCATTAAGACCGATAAAAAGATTCCAATAGCAAGTAGGACCATTATACATTTAAGCCTTGTGGTAACCAAAATCAATGAAATCATGACCACAGCTCTTAAGGACCATGGGGTATCCTTGCAGCAATTTAACGTGCTGAGAATACTAAGGGGGCAACAGGGAAAACCTGCCAATCTTTCCACCTTGAATGAAAGAATGGTTACCAAGATGAGCAATACAACTAGATTGGTAGACAAATTGATACTCAAAGGTTATGTAGAACGCATAATTTGTCCAAGTAACCGTAGGAAAGTGGAAATAAACCTAACTCCTTCAGGTGAAAGGGCATTATCCGACATGGATAGCGCCATGAAGGAAGCCGAGGATAAATTGTTAAAAAACTTTTCCAGGGAAGATTTATCCGCCTTAAATATTCTATTGGATAAATTCTAAAAAGAAGTACAAACACGAATAAATAATTATTAAATTCAAAAAATGAATTCATATATAGAAAACCTAAACTGGCGTTATGCCACCAAAAAATTTGACACGACCAAGAAAGTGCCTCAAAAAGACATAGAAATTTTACTGGAAGCCACTTCCCTGAGCGCATCTTCCTATGGATTGCAGCCTTATCAAATACTGATTGTAGAAGATGCCAAATTAAGAAGTAAATTACAGCCCGCTGCTTGGGGACAGGCCCAAATTACGGAAGCCTCCCACCTACTTGTATTGGCCAACCAGTCCACTTTTGGGGAAGAACTGGTAGACGATTACCTAAGCAATGTTAGTAAAACACGCGGTATTCCATCTAGCGATTTACAAGGCTATGCAGATTTTATGAAATCTAAATTAATGCCGCTATCCGAATCGGCCAAGGCTACATGGACAGCTAGACAGACCTACATAGCACTGGGAAATTTATTGTCTGCAGCTGCCGATCTAAAAATAGACACCTGCCCTATGGAAGGTTTTGACAGTATTCAATTCAATGATATGCTGGGACTAACCGAAAAGGGCCTTAACGCATCAGTCCTGGTTACAATAGGCTACCGGTCCATAGAAGATAAAACACAGCACTATAGAAAAGTGCGCAAGTCTAAAGAAAAATTAATTACACATATTTAAATTTAAATAAGAACATTAACAAACATTATCTTAAAATTAGAATTATGAAAAAAAATGCATTGAGTTTAGTTTTAGCCGTATTTACAGGATTTGCCGCAATGGCATCCACAGGGGTGGACAACGAAGTAAAAGAGGTAAAAGTCTCGGAAAGTACCGTTACCTGGAAAGGATATAAAGTAACTGGCTCCCATCATGGAACAATTGACCTAAAAGAGGGTTCCTTAATTTTTAACGATGATACATTAACCGGTGGGGAGTTTGTTGTTGAGATGTCTACCTTAGTTTCAGACGACCTAAAGGGAGAATCCAAAGGAAAGCTGGAAGGTCATTTAAAATCGGATGATTTTTTTGGAGCTGAAGCCCACCCTACTTCCAAATTGGTTTTCAACACCGTAAAATCAACTGGAAAAAATTCATATGAAGTTAGTGGAAATCTTACCGTAAAGGGCAAAACAAATCCGGTTACTTTCGATATCTCGATCTACGGAAACAAGGCTACGGCTACAATGAAGGTAGACCGTTCCCTATATGATGTAAAATACGGCTCAGGTAGTTTCTTTGACAATTTGGGGGACAAAACCATTTATGATGAATTTGATCTAGTGGTTGATTTGGTATTCTAACCGCATTAATATATTAATGTTTAAAACCTCACAATTGTGGGGTTTTTTATTTTTTTACGAATACAGGTTTGTAAATTTGAAATTCCTTCTTATATTTGACCTTCAATGAAAAACATAGTATCAAATACTTGGTGGTGGAGCAACTTACGAAAAACATCGTGAGCAAAGCATCATTGTAGTATAACTATATAAAAGGCTTGTCATCACGACAAGCCTTTTTTTCGTTTATCATAGAAAATAAAATTTTGGCATAGAGTAGCAATTAAAAGAATTATCATGAAATACCAGTTAGTATCACATCACAAAAAAATTCTTGCAGACACCATTACCCCTGTAAGTGTTTATTTAAAAATTAGAGATCGTTTTCCAAATAGCATTCTGCTGGAAAGTAGTGACTACCATACCAACGACAACAGTTTTTCTTACATATGCTGCAATCCCATAGCTTCGATAAAAGTAGAAAACGAGACGGTCACCAAGCAATTTCCGGACGGGTCCATAAAAAAAATAACCATTGACGACCAGACGGACATCCCAAGTATTCTGCATGATTTTAGTAAAAAATTCGAATCCAAAAACAACAACTTTAAGTTTATCAACAACGGTCTGTTCGGCTATATGGCCTATGATGCCGTGCGGTATTTTGAGGACATAAACATCTCCAAAAAGAGCAACAGTATCTCCATTCCCGATATCTATTATGCCGTTTATCAAAATATAGTGGCCATTAACCATTTTACAAACGAAGCTTATATTTTTGCCCACTGTTATGAATCTGAAAATAACATTGGGGAGATTGAACAAATTCTCCGTGCCAAAAACTTTGCCTCCTACAATTTCTCAAAAGAAGGAAACCCCATATCCAATCTAAAGGACGACGAGTATAAAGAACAAGTAGAATTGGCAAAAAAACATTGTCACAGAGGTGATGTTTTTCAATTGGTATTGTCCAAAAGATTTTCCCAAGAATTTAAAGGGGACGAATTTAACGTTTACAGGGCGCTTCGCTCTATAAATCCATCTCCCTATTTATTTTATTTTGATTACGGCGATTTCAAAATCTTTGGCAGTTCTCCTGAGGCCCAATTGATAGTAAAAGAGGGCAAGGCCGAAATTCACCCTATTGCCGGAACGTTCAAAAGAACGGGTAATGACGAACAGGATGCCGAATTGGCCAAGAAATTAAAAATAGATGACAAGGAGAACAGTGAGCACGTTATGTTAGTTGACCTGGCAAGAAACGATTTAAGCCGGAACGGGAATATGGTGACAGTGGAAAACTATAGGGAAGTACAATTCTTTTCCCATGTAATCCATTTGGTTTCCAAGGTAACCGGGCAAAAGAAAAAAGATATACCAACTATGAAAGTGGTTGCGGACACCTTTCCTGCTGGAACCTTGAGCGGCGCTCCTAAATTTATGGCCATGCAACTTATTGAGAAGTATGAAAAAACTAGTAGGGGTTATTACGGCGGGGCCATTGGATTTATGGACTTTCACGGCAATTTTAACCACGCCATTATGATCCGAACCTTTTTAAGCAAAAACCATCAACTGCATTACCAGGCCGGAGCAGGTTTGGTGGCCGCTTCCAATGCTGAAAATGAACTTCAGGAAACTTACAACAAATTGGGGGCCTTGACAAAAGCCCTTGAAATAGCGGAAACTATATAAAAAACTACCATTAAATTTGCCTTGGACTTAATTGGCAAGGCTTACGGCAAGAACAACATAGGATGTTCAAAAGAGGACAACAATAGTATGAAAGAGAAGACAGACAAAACAACGACTACCAACCCCATGGACAAACAACAAGGAACCTCCGTCTTAGTTATAGACAATTACGACAGCTTTACTTATAATCTGGTCCATTATTTGGAGGACCTGGACTGCAAGGTAACCGTTAAAAGAAATGACCAAATAAATCTTGAGGAAATAGAGGCCTTTGACAAGATCGTACTTTCCCCAGGACCTGGAATACCCGATGAGGCCGGTTTACTGAAAGCAATCATTGCAATGTACGCACCTTCCAAAAGTATCTTTGGAGTATGCCTGGGGCAGCAGGCCATTGCCGAAGTTTTTGGAGGCGGATTGGTAAATATAGACCAGGTATACCACGGTATAGCTACTAAAATAAATATTACAAAAGACGATATTCTTTTCAATGGATTACCAAAAGAAATTGAGGTGGGCCGCTACCACTCTTGGGTTGTAGACCCAGCGCTCCCAGAAGTATTGGAAGCTACCTCCTTCGATGAGAATGGGCAAGTGATGTCCTTGCGCCATAAAGTATATGACGTAAGCGCCGTACAGTTTCACCCCGAATCGGTATTGACACCTCATGGCAAGAAAATATTGGAAAACTGGGTGAAAAAATAGACTTAATTATTGGTTATGAAGTATTAAAAAATAATATTCCGATCAATAACTAAATACAGAAACAGATAATTCCAAATACACATTACTAGTACCCTTATACCAAAGAAATAATGAAAGATATTCTAAACAAACTGATCAATCATGATGTGCTTCCAAAAGAGGATGCCAAACAGGTTTTGGTCAATATTGCCAAAGGAGATTATAATTCAAGTCAGATTGCCGCCTTTTTAACGGTTTATATGATGCGTAGTGTCACCATAGAGGAATTGGAAGGGTTCAGGGATGCATTGTTGGAGCTATGCTTGGCCATAGACCTGTCACAGTACAACCCGATCGACCTATGTGGCACCGGCGGTGACGGCAAGGACACCTTCAATATTTCTACATTGGCCAGTTTCGTCACGGCAGGGGCCGATGTTAAGGTAACCAAACACGGCAACTATGGTGTATCTTCCAAATGCGGAAGTAGTAATGTCATGGAATTCTTGGGTATTAAATTCAGTAATGATGCTGGTTTTCTTGAAAAAAGCATTAACGAGGCAGGTATTTGCGTATTACACGCCCCTTTATTTCATCCGGCCATGAAAAATGTAGCTCCAATACGGAGGGAATTAGGCGTAAAAACTTTCTTTAATATGCTGGGCCCCATGGTGAACCCAGCCTTCCCCAAAAACCAAATGGTTGGAGTTTTTAATTTAGAATTGGCCAGAATGTATGGCTATCTATACCAAAAGACCGATAAGAACTTTACCGTATTGCACGCCTTGGACGGTTACGACGAAATTTCATTGACAGGAAACACCAAAACCATTACCAACAAATCCGAGGGGATGTTAAAACCCTCAGATTTTGGCGTTGACGCCATCTCTGCATTGGACATAGTAGGAGGAGATAGTATAGAGGAATCTGCTCAGGTTTTTCTTAATGTTTTACAGGGAAAAGGTACTACGCCACAAAATAATGTGGTCTGTGCCAATGCTGGGATTGCCATAGCCACCGTTAAAGGGATTAGTCCAAGGGAAGGCTTTGAAGAAGCCAAGGAATCCCTACTGAGCGGAAGAGGGCTTGCCGCATTAAAAAAATTACAGGCCTTAAGTCAATAGATATAAACGGCTACACCTAAGCCAATTTTATTATAGCATGAATATACTGGACAAAATAGTTTTGGATAAAAGAAAGGAAGTGGATTTAAAAAAATCTATTATTCCGGTTTCCCAGTTGGAAGCCTCCGTATTGTTTGAAAGACCCACGGTTTCCTTGGCCAAAGCTTTAAGAAGCAGCCAAAGTGGGATAATTGCGGAACACAAACGTAGATCCCCGTCCAAATCGGTCATCAATCAAAACAACAGCGTTGCAGATGTAGCGGTTGGCTATGAAAATGCAGGGGCATGTGGCATGTCGGTGTTAACCGATGGAAAATATTTTGGAGGTTCTCTGGAAGATTTATTATTGGCCAGGGCATCTGTACAGATGCCATTGCTTAGAAAGGAATTTATCATTGATGAATACCAGCTTCTGGAGGCAAAGGCCTACGGGGCAGATGTTATTTTATTAATTGCTTCCATATTATCCAGAGATGAGATAAAAGCATTTTCAGAATTTGCCAAAACATTGCATTTGGACGTATTATTGGAAATCCATAACGAAGAAGAATTACATAAATCGGTAATGCCCAGTTTGGATATGTTAGGGGTAAACAATCGAAACTTAAAGACTTTTGAAGTAAGTCTGGATACCAGTAAAAATTTATCCCAATTAATACCTGACGATTTTGTGAAGGTTTCCGAGAGTGGCATAAGCTCGTCCGCAGCAATACAGGAATTAAAACCCTATGGATACCAAGGATTTTTAATAGGTGAGAATTTTATGAAAACCGATAATCCAGGAGAGAGCGCGCTACAATTTATTAAGTCCATCAATTAATAAAAGAATCATGAAACTGAAAGTGTGTGGTATGAAATTGAATACTTTGGAGGTTGCCACCCTTCATCCGGACTATCTCGGTTTTATATTTTGGAAACCCTCCAAAAGGTTTTTTGAAGGCAATATTTCAGAATTACCAGCTTCCATTAAAAAAATAGGTGTTTTTGTGGATGCCCCCATGGAAGAAATTATGGAAAAGGTAAAGTCTTATGATCTGCAAGCCGTGCAACTGCATGGTAAGGAAAGTCCAGAGTTCTGTAGCACCCTGAAAAAATTAAAAAACGACGATTCCATAGCTTTAGGAAAAACAGGCCTAGAAATCATCAAAGTATTTTCTATAAAAGACGATTTTGATTTTAGCCTACTGACTCCTTATGAAGATGTATGCGATTATTATCTTTTTGACACTAAAGGAAAATTACCCGGAGGCAATGGATTCACCTTCAGCTGGGAAGTTCTAAAAAACTATCCTTCCACCAAACCGTATTTTTTAAGTGGCGGTATAGGTCTGGACGAGATCGAAAAAATAAAGGGTTTTCAACGAGGACCAGAATCCAAATATTGCCATGCCATTGATGTTAATAGTAAATTTGAAATGGCACCAGGATTAAAGGATATTGACAAATTGAAAGAATTTAAGGAAGTATTGTGGATGCAGCAGTAAAAATCCAATACTTTGTACTAAATACTAGATTAAAAAAACATGAATTATAACGTAGACCAAAAAGGATATTATGGAGAATTTGGAGGAGCTTTTATTCCTGAAATGCTCTACCCTAATGTTGAGAACCTTAGGCAGCAGTATCTAGAAATAATGGCAGAACCTTCTTTTAAAGAAGAATTCGACCAGTTATTAAAAGATTATGTAGGCAGACCCTCTCCCTTATATTTTGCCAAACGTTTGTCTAAAAAGTACAACACCAAGGTATATTTAAAGCGGGAAGACCTTAATCATACTGGTGCACACAAAGTCAACAATACCATTGGCCAGATATTAATGGCCAAACGCCTGGGCAAGACCAGAATTATTGCCGAAACAGGTGCCGGTCAACATGGGGTGGCCACTGCCACGGTATGTGCCCTAATGGGAATGGAGTGTATTGTGTATATGGGAGAAATAGATATTGCCAGACAGGCTCCCAATGTTGCCCGTATGAAAATGCTAGGAGCAGAGGTAAGGCCGGCGCTATCGGGAAGCAGAACCTTAAAGGATGCTACCAATGAGGCCATTAGGGATTGGATCAACAATCCGGTGGACACCCACTATATTATTGGATCTGCAATTGGGCCCCACCCCTACCCGGATATGGTGACCCGTTTTCAGTCCATTATTTCGGAAGAGATAAAATGGCAGTTGAAAGAAAAGGAAGGTAGGGAAAATCCTGATTACGTTGTAGCCTGTATAGGTGGAGGGAGTAATGCAGCTGGTACCTTCTATCATTTTCTACACGAAAAGGAAGTTGGTATTATAGCCGTTGAAGCGGCAGGACTCGGCGTGGAAAGCGGGGAAAGTGCCGCTACCTCCGTCCTAGGAAAAATGGGGATTATACATGGCTGTAAAACCTTATTGATGCAAACTGCCGATGGGCAGATTACAGAACCCTATTCCATATCGGCGGGATTGGATTACCCTGGAGTTGGACCAATGCATGCGCATTTATATAAAACAGGACGAGCCGAATTTATTGCGGTAACTGACGACGAAGCTATGCAAGCCGGAATGGTATTGTCCAAATTGGAAGGTATTATTCCTGCTATTGAATCCTCTCATGCATTTGCCATTTTAGAAACCAGAAAGTTCCTACCGGAGGATGTAGTGGTCTTTAACCTATCCGGACGCGGAGATAAGGACCTGGACACCTATATAAAATATTTTAAACTGTAAACTTCTTTTGCATTCCCACTAAAATGGGAATGCAAAAAAATATAACTGGCATGAACAGAATACATCAAAAATTACAAGAAGATAAAAAAATATTATCCATATACTTTACCGCTGGATACCCCTCATTGACAGACACGGTGAAAATTATACAGGACCTTGAAAAAAACGGTGTGGATATGATAGAGATCGGCTTGCCCTTTAGCGATCCTTTGGCCGATGGCCCTACCATTCAGGCCAGCTCTACCCAAGCCCTGAAGAATGGCATGACCACCGAGCTAATATTTCAGCAATTGAAAGATATACGAAAATCGGTTTCCATTCCCTTGATCCTAATGGGATATTTTAATCCTGTATTGCAATACGGAGTAGAGGATTTTTGCGGGAAATGTCAGGAAATTGGGATAGACGGACTTATTTTGCCGGATCTGCCATTGGACGTATATCAAGAAAATTATGAAGCTATATTTAAAAAATATGGACTTGTGAATGTTTTCTTGATAACCCCACAGACCAGTGATGCCCGTATCCGTCAAATAGATGAGGCCTCCGACGGATTTATTTATATGGTTAGTTCTGCTAGTGTAACCGGTTCCCAGGATGGTTTCGGCAATAATCAGGAAACCTACTTTAAGCGGATAGCCGATATGAAATTGAAAAACCCACAGGTGGTTGGTTTTGGAATAAGTAATTCCGAAACCTTCCAACAAGCTACCAAACAAGCAAAGGGGGCAATTATAGGTTCCGCATTTATTAAATTTCTGGCACAAGATGGAGTGCATAAAATTGGGGATTTCGTCAAGCGCATTCGAAAATAGACCTAGCCATGGAAATTATTGATAATTGGAAAATAGTGTTGCTTTTATGCCTAACCCTTGGTCTGGCTCCTTATTTTCCCGAACCACATATCCTAGGAAAACTAAAATGGATATTGGGCGGCACCACTGGTATGAAACCCATGGATTGGTTTGATGTGGTACTTCACGGCTTTCCTTTTGTCTTATTGATCAGGTTACTACTAGTTAAAGTGATTAAAAAATAAACCGATATTATTTCTGGATTCCTGCCTTCGCAGGAATGACAAACGATATAAACCTAAAATGAATGGGTACAAATCATCTATAGAGGCCTCACAAAATACTGAACGGGGAACTTTAATAAGCCAACCAAAGAATGGCCTAATTAAATTTCAGCCTTTTTAGCAACAACGCTTTAAATGCTTCATAATGAGCAGAATACCCGTGTTAACATCATATAACATAGGTTTATTAATTCTTTAACGGAATCTCCCCGTATATTTTATTAAGTTGTAAATGAACCTTAAAACTTAATAAGAATGGGAATGATAAATGATAAGAAAAAGTTTAAAAGAAACGTAAAACAATCCAACCCTACCAACCCCACGGGGAATACCAATATAGAAACAAACACCTTCGACATTGAAAAGGAAACTATAAAAGAGCAGCAGAACAAGCGTTAAATGAAGTAGGGCTTCACTCCACACAAGATGGTGGAATAGTTTTACAAGAATCTTTTATACTGTATAACCCTGAAATCGATCGTATTGATTTCAGGGTTTTCTATTTTCATTTTTTTATAGGCCTCCAAGCTGCCCACAGCTCTATTGGCCGCTCCGGAAGGCGCGGTTAAAGACACTGTTTTAATAACTCTATTCGCTATCACAAGTGATTCTTGAGTCCTCAATGAATTTTCCGGACCCATGCTTGGAAGTACAAATTGATGGGTACGTGGAACTTTATTGGAAATCAAGTCTAGCTTCAACCCCTGTTGTTTTAAATACTTTCTGAAAAAATATTCGGGACCATTTTTACTATTTCCCCCGGTAAACAGCAAGGTATCTACCTTGGAAAACAGTTGAAGGTAACTAAACATATCTCTCAATACAACATTCTGCATCCCCACATCTGAAGCGTCAATTTTGGAACGTTCTGCGCTATGCACTATATCACATATCCCTATTTTGCGCTCCTGTAAAAAATCCTTGCGTTGTTGTATTGCCTTTTCAGTAGTTTTAAAATCTAAATCCAACCCAAAAATGCGATTTACTATATGCCATAACTGGCCATCCCGGCTACCATAGCAAAAATCAACATCTCCTTCCTTTAAGTCGCCAACGGTAAATCTGGGTGGCGGCAAGGTCCCAACAATCAATTTTGTAGCACCCTCGAATAAAAACGGCTGGTATGGATGTTTGTGAAGAAACATGCTGGAAGAAGCTGTCATAGCTATAAATACACTTTGGCTTACAAAGGTAAATGGCCAAAACTAAAAGTTGCAGGGATATTTCCACATATTTTTTGAAATACCCTGCAACTATCATGTCTAGCAAAATACGCTAGTAATTTATTTCAATACCAGTACCAAATCCTCGGAATTCACTAGAGCACCCCCACCTAACTGTACAACATCAACAATTCCTTCTTCCGTAGCTGTTACCGTTGTTTCCATTTTCATGGCCTCAATAACAAATAATGGCTGGTTCTTTTTCACTTCCTGATTCTTTTTCACCAAAACACTGGACAGTAAACCCTGTAATGGCGCTCCTATCTGTTTAGGATTGGAGGTATCTGCTTTCACATTTTCAACCTTATTTACCTTAACGGATTTGTCCTTAATAATGACGTTTCTTAACTGCCCGTTTACTTTAAAGTATATGCTTACGTTACCAGCCTCATCGGGTTCGCCTTTTAGCATAAGGGATACAAGTATATTTTTCCCCCTGTCCAATTCAACAATAATTTCTTCGCCTATTTCCATACCATAGAAGAAATTCTTGGTAGGGATATTAACCACATTGCCATGCTTCACATGTTGATTATAAGCATCTGTGAAAACTTTTGGATATAGTTTATAAGATAGGAAATCAGTAATTAACAGCTCACGTCCCATTCCTGAACTAAAATTTCTTTTAAAGGCATTGAACTCCTTATCAAAGTCTATAGGTTCTAAATGAGCATTTGGCCTGTCTGTAAACGGCTTTTCATCCTTTAGCACAATTTTCTGCAACATGGCTGGAAAACCACCAACAGGTTGGCCTAAATCTCCTTTAAAGAAACTTATTACAGATTGAGGAAAAGAAATTGTATCTCCCCTCTCAAGAACATCCTCCGCGGTTAGTCCGTTACTGATCATATATTGAGCCATATCCCCCACCACTTTGGAACTTGGGGTCACTTTAACAATATCTCCGAACAGTTTATTTACCTCTCCGTACATCTTGGTTACCTCTGGGAATTTATCCTCCAGACCCAAGGCTATAGCCTGTCCTTTTAGATTGGAGTACTGTCCACCAGGTATTTCATGTTTGTACACCTCTCCCGTTCCGGACTTCAATCCGGACTCAAAAGTGTAATAATAATTACGTACCGTTTCCCAATAATTGGAATATTCCGCCAGTTTATCGGTATTCAAAATATTTTCACGCTCGTTAAAACGCAACATCTCCACCACAGAATTAAAATTGGGCTGGGATGTAAGCCCAGACAATCCGCCCAAGGCAACATCCACCACGTCCACTCCGGCCTCTATAGCCTTTAGGTACATGGCTGATTGGGTAGAAGAGGTATCGTGGGTATGTAAATGTATAGGGATATTGATTTCCGATTTTAAAGCGGAAATCAATTCGTAAGCGGCATATGGTTTTAACAGCCCGGCCATATCCTTAACTCCCAAAATATGCGCGCCGGCATTTTCTAAATCCTTGGCCAATTGCACATAATATTTAAGGTCGTACTTGGTCTTTGCAGGATCCAAAATATCTCCTGTATAACAAATGGAACCTTCTGCCAAACCACCTGTTTTAGTACGAACATACTCGATACAGGGAGCAAGCGATTTCATCCAATTGAGCGAATCAAAAATTCTAAATACATCTACTCCGGACTTATAGGACTCCTCTACAAACCGCTCTATCAAATTATCCGGATAAGCGGTATAACCCACACCGTTAGATCCCCGTATCAACATCTGTAATAGCACATTGGGCATCGCTTTGCGCAATAACTCCAGGCGCTCCCAGGGATTTTCCTGTAAAAATCGAAGGCAAACATCAAAGGTGGCCCCTCCCCAGACTTCCATACTAAAAATTTCTGGATGGTTCTTGGCATACCCCTCGGCCACTTTTAACATATCTATTGTCCGCATCCGGGTGGCTAATAAACTTTGATGTGCATCCCGCATGGTAGTATCCGTAAAATGAACCTTTTTTTCATTCTTCAGCCACTGTGCAAATTGTTCAGGACCCAATTCTGTCAGAAGATCTTTTGTACCCTTGGGATAAGCTTCCAACTTCCCAAAAGAAGGGATAACTGGTTTGGAAAAAATACGACCTTTATCCAATTGTTTTACATCGGGATTTCCGTTCACAATGGTTTCCCCCAAAAACTCGACCAGCTTATTGGCACGGTTCCTAGGCTCCACAAACTTGAACAGTTCAGGTTCGTTTTTAATAAAATTAACCGTAACCTTTCCTTCCCTAAAAGTAGGGTGCTTTAAGATGTTGTCCAAGAAGGCCATATTGGTCTTGACACCCCGGATACGAAACTCTGCCAATGCCCTGCGCATTTTTCTACAAGACCCGTCCAGAGTCCTACTGATTGCCGACACCTTCACCAACATGGAATCGAAAAAAGGCGAAATGGCCACACCCTGATAAATACTACCCGCATCCAACCTAATGCCCAATCCCGAGGCACTCCTATAAGTTGTGACAATGCCGTAATCCGGCTTAAAATCGTTCCCTGGATCTTCTGTGGTTATCCTACATTGAAGCGCATAGCCTGTAACTACCACAGAGGCTTGATCCTGAATCTTAATTTGCTTATCGGAAAGTTTATACCCTCCCGCAATAAACAATTGAGCCTTGACCAAATCTATATTGGTAATCATTTCGGTCACAGTATGCTCTACCTGTATCCTTGGATTTACCTCTATGAAATAGATACTTCCATCCTCATCGACCAAAAATTCGACCGTCCCAATATTATTATAGTCCACGGCACGGCAAATGTCGATAGCATACTTGTATAAATGGTCTTTTGTTTCCTGTGGCAGGCCAATGGATGGGGCAAATTCAATAACCTTCTGGTAACGGCGTTGCACGGAACAATCACGTTCAAACAAATGCACGATATTGCCATGGGTATCGGCAACAATCTGAATCTCTATATGCTTAGGGTTTTCTACAAATTTCTCCAAGAAAACCGTATCATCACCAAATGCGTTGAGGGATTCCCTTCTTGCCTCAGGAAAACCCTTCATAAGCTCATCCTCTGTACGGATTACCCTCATTCCACGTCCACCACCACCCGAAGCAGCTTTGAGCATTAAAGGGTAACCGATCTCTTTGGCTTCGGAAAGGGCTATATCTATATCGGTCAAGTCCTTGTCACTACTGCGTATAATCGGTATATTGTTTGTCACCGCAACATCCTTCGCAGTTATTTTATCCCCTAAGGCCTTAAGGACAGATACCTTTGGGCCTACGAATATAATTCCGTTGTCCGCACATTTCTGGGCAAACTTGGCATTTTCGGACAGAAAACCATATCCTGGATGAATAGCATCCACATTATTGTCCTTAGCAACTTTGATTAGGGCGTCCATATCCAAATAGGGTTTTAAAGGCTCATTGTCCTCCCCTATCTGATAACTTTCATCGGCCTTGTATCGGTGCAGTGAATACCGGTCTTCGTAAGTATACACCCCAACCGTTTTTAACCCTATTTCTACACATGCCCTAAATATACGTATGGCTATTTCTCCCCTATTTGCTACTAATACCTTTTTTATTTTCACCTTCTTAGTGTTTTAGAATTGATTAGATAACCATTATGTTACATTTCTACAAACTTAGCATTTTAGGGCAAGGCCGACAATATGTTAAATACATAACTTTCAAAAAATTTGTTACAAATTGGAATTATGGGATAAAAAGGGTAGTTCTATTAGAAACTTGACAACAATGCATTAATAGTTTAACTTTAAGCAGGATTAAAATTAGAAACATATGGGAAAAGGAGATAAAAAATCGAAAAGAGGAAAAATTATTAACGGCACTTATGGCACAAGACGTAAACGAAAAATTAAAAAGAGGCCAAGTGTGGAAGAAAAGATAAATCCTGAAAGGAAAAAATAAGTACTGGATTTAATTTTTACTAATCCACTACAAATATTAAGGCAACATTCCCATCTTCAGAAATATTTAGTTTATAGGTGTAAAACCCATTCTCCAATGGTGTTTCACCTACAAAATCTATAGGCTGAAGAACGTAGGTCTCTTCCCCTACCTTTATGTGGACATAGGCATATTCATAAGCCGTTTCATATTCCAAGTAACCGGAATATTCGTCTGGGCGTATATTTTCATGTAGCATATCCTCACTCCCTACCTGTACGACATCGAAAGTAACACTGCTATCATTCTTTATTCTGATATTCACCCCATCAATATTGTCATCGCGATCGGAACATCCAACAAAAAAAACGGCAATCAAAACTAAAAAGGCTAATCGTTTCATTATACTTTCAATTAAGTTGTAGTACTTATTTGAAAATAACGCTTTTTTTTCATTATTATTCTATCGAATAAAAACAGGTTGATTCTCCTTTAGTGTATGCTCCTTACTAAACAAATAGCCATCCACATCAAAGGCCTTAACATCCTCAATGGTTTTGGCCTCGGTATCCAAAATAAATCGCACCATAGACCCTCTTGCCTTTTTTGCAAAAAAACTTATTATCTTTAAATTATCATTCTTCCAGTCCTTGAATACAGGTGTTATTACTGGCACCTTAAGTTGTTTTTCGTCTACCGCATTAAAATATTCATTACTGGCCAGGTTCAGGAACAATTCATTGTCCTCTAATTCCGAGTTTAGGTCAGCAGTAATCTGCTTTTTCCAAAACTCGTATAGATTCTTTTTGCGACCTATCTTTAATTTTGTCCCCATTTCCAAGCGATAGGGCTGCATTAGATCTAAAGGTTTTAAAACTCCGTATAAGCCAGACAATATTCTTAGTTTCTCCTGAAGACTTTCTAATTTTTCAGCTGTAAGGGTATAGGCATCAAGACCTTGATATACATCACCACTAAAAGCGTAGATTGCAGGCCTGGCATTATCTTCCGTAAAAGGAACGGAAAACTGCTGGTTCCTTTCCCAGTTCAGATCTGCAAGATTGGCCGAAATACCCATTAATTCAGACAAAGCCTTTGGATTTTTCTTAGCCAAAACCTTGTTCAATTGTTCCGCTTCCTTAATAAAATTAGGTTGTGAAAATTCTTTAGTGGGCAGCTTACTTTCAAAATCCAATGATTTTGCAGGAGATATTACTATTTTCATGCTTGATCTTATTAAGAATGAGTGCAAAAATAATAGTACAATATTAAATTACCTAACCCTTTAAAATCTTGTTTTCAATATCGGTATAAACGAAACCTATTCAGCCTGACTGTGCTTGGAATATAGCTTCCATTTTTCAATACAATTGGCCATATCCTCGGGAATTTCGGAGTCGAACCTCATAAACTTCCCGGAAACAGGATGCACAAACCCTAAAGTTTTTGCGTGAAGGGCCTGTCTAGGTAAAATTTTAAAGGCATTATCAACAAATTGCTTGTATTTTGTAAAAGTAGTGCCCTTTAACACTCTTTCACCTCCATAACGCTCATCATTGAACAAGGTATGTCCAATATGCTTTAAATGCACCCTGATCTGGTGTGTTCTTCCAGTTTCCAAGGTACAGGCAAGCAAGCTTACATAACCAAAACGTTCCAGAACCTTGTAATGGGTAACGGCCTCCTTGCCCTGATCGCCTTCAGGAAAAACATGCATTTGCAATCTGTTTTTAGGATTACGACCAATATGCCCCTCGATTGTTCCCTGGTCCTCTTCCACATTGCCCCATACCAAGGCTATATACTCACGTTCGCTGGATTTATCAAAAAATTGTTTTGCCAAATGGGTCATTGCAGCTTCCGTTTTTGCTACCACCAAGAGACCGGATGTGTCTTTATCTATTCTATGGACCAGGCCAGGTCTTTCATCGCTGTTCTTAGGCAAATTATGAACATGATAGATCAGGGCATTGATCAGGGTTCCCGAATAATTTCCATGCCCAGGGTGCACGACCATTCCGGCGGGCTTATTTACCACCAAAAGAACATCATCCTCATAAACAATATCCAAGGGTATATTTTCTGGTGTCAATAAATTTTCATGGGGCGGATGCGCAAACATAACCCTGACATGGTCCCCCGCTTTCACCTTGTAATTTTGTTTTACTGTGGCACCGTTTACCCAGACATTTCCATCTTTTGCGGCCTGCTGAATCTTATTTCGCGTGGCGTTCTCAATAAAATTCATTAAAAACTTATCGATCCTTAATGGATCCTGGCCTTTGGAAGCTATAAAACTATGATGTTCAAAAAGTTCCTCCTCATTTAATTCTAACTCCTGGTGTTCTTCCATAATTATTCGGACTCTGCCTTAACTTCTGCCCTTGGGGTAATATCACCATTCCCACAAACCAACTCAATCTTAGAGGTTTTAGGTAATTTATCCCCAGGGACAATATATTTTCCTTTATACTTAATGTTGTACACCATATCTTTTCCCAATTCGTCCACATAGGTTACGCGCTCTACTTCCAATCCAACCGCTTTCAGCATAGAGCTGGCATTTCGCTGGGTAACCTGAATAATATTGGGAATGGTAACTTTTTTATATCCGGATGGATTAACAGTAACATAAATTTTTCTATTTTCCTTTACCTTACTACCCCCACGCGGTGTCTGGTCTATAATAGAAAATCTTGGATAAGTGGGGTTATAATTGGCCGAATCCAGTACCTCATATCGCAATTTAGACCGATCGATCAATGACCTCATTTCCGTTACCGATAATTTGGATAAATCCGGGACCTCTACAAACGTTCCGTGATTGGTAGTGGTTTTCAACCAATGCAATGCCCCAAACACCATCAACACAGAAACTACCAAGGCCAATATCAATTGAATCAAAAAAGATTTACTCCTTAAAAAATTAAAAAAATTTCGCATAGTGTTATTTCTTGTAGCGCAAAGATAGAAAACCGGACGCTTTTTCTTTACTTTGAATGAATGATATTTGTGTATTGATTTTTATCACTGGAATACCTAAAACCAAAGCCATTAAAAAGCTGCTTTTCGTAAAACATTCCAGTGACCCAATAACTTAACAACCCAATAGTAGTGACTACGTATTAAAAATTAGAAATTAAGAATGAAAAAAAATATTGCAATTATAATGGGAGGCTACTCCAGCGAGTATAAAATCTCTTTAAAAAGTGGAGGTGTCGTTTACGAATATTTGGATAAAGAAAAATTTAACGCCTACAGAATACATATTTTTAAAGATAAATGGGTCTATGTAGATAATGAGCAGAAAGAGTTTATTGTGAACAAGCATGATTTCTCGGTAAGCTTGGCCTCAGAAATATTAAAATTTGATTGCGTATTTAACGCTATCCACGGATCACCTGGTGAGGATGGACAAATGCAGGCCTATTTTAAACTTATTGGAATTCCACAAACCTCTTGCGATTATTATCAAGCAGCATTAACTTTCAACAAGCGCGACCTCCTAAGTGTATTAAAACCATACGGAATTAAATCTGCATCTTCATTTTACATCAATTTGGGCGATTCTATCAACGAAGATGCCATACTAGAAAAAGTTGGTTTGCCCTGTTTTGTAAAAGCCAATAAAGCCGGAAGCAGTTTTGGCATTTCCAAAGTCCATAAGAAGGAAGAATTATTAAAGGCCATTGACAATGCTTTCCTTGAAGACGATGAAATACTGATAGAATCCTTTTTGAACGGAACCGAAGTCTCCGTAGGAGTTATCAGATTTAAAGGCCAGACCAAAGTGTTGCCTATAACGGAAATAGTCTCGGAGAATGACTTTTTCGATTATGAAGCCAAATATGCAGGGAAATCCCAAGAAATAACCCCAGCAAGAATAACCAAGACCCAAGAGGAAAAAGTAGTACAAATCGCAAAAAAAGCCTACGAAGTACTGAAAATGAAGGGCTTTTCAAGAAGTGAATTCATTTTTGTAAATGACGAACCCTTTATGCTGGAAATGAACACAACCCCTGGTCTTACTACCGAAAGTATTTTACCCCAGCAAGCACAAATAGCCGGTATTTCCCTCTCAGAACTTTTTGAGAGTGCCATTTGGGAGGCATTGGGATAAATTAAGTACTTTTAAAAATTATACCCACAACAAACTGTGGGTATTTATAATCATGAATTATTCCCAATGCCATTTACAGCGATAGGGGATGTAAAGCTTAATAGAATAAGAATGAAAAGACGTGCCATTTTCCCAGGTTCCTTTGACCCATTGACCCTTGGACATTACGATATTATAAAAAGAGGAATCACCCTTTTTGATGAACTCATCATAGCCATAGGCGTTAACACAGATAAAAGTTACATGTTCACCTTGGAGGAGCGCAAAAAATTTATTTCCGAAGCTTTTAAGGAAGACCCACAAATTACTGTTCTCACCTATCAGGGACTCACCGTAGATTTTTGTAAAAAAGTCAATGCCGGGTATATCCTCAGAGGTCTAAGAAATCCCGGGGATTTTGAATTTGAAAAGGCTATAGCACATACCAATAGAAAGCTTTCGGAAATAGAAACCGTTTTTCTACTCACCTCTTCCGGAAAATCTTATATTAGCTCCTCAATAGTTAGGGATGTAATTAGAAATGGTGGCGACTACACCGGTTTGGTACCAGATTCAGTTAGAACAAAATAGGACAATTGCTAATTTTTGCATCCGCAAAAAAAAGATAGTTTCCACTTGCATTTTTACAAAATTACCATGATGAACAACCATGGTATTAACAGCGTGTACCGCCTTAAATTAAACGACATACAATAGAAGAACACTTCATTCTAAGCTTACACCACTAATTTTGCCCAATTCACAACAATCTATTCGCTGACTCATTTAATCAACCTACTATTGTAGGAAAATGCGACAGATGACTATGAAACCCCCCATCATTTCCAACCAATTCCTGATAAAACAGTTGCCTAAGTCAACTGCCTTTATCAATAAGGACTTCAAGGTTGTTCTGGCGTCTGACAAGTGGGCTGAAGATTTTAATTTTCAGGGCAAGGATTATATAGGGAAATCCATATATGAGTTGTTTTCCTCTGTAAATAATAAATGGATTAAAACTTTGACGGCATGCTTTGAAGGTAAATTTCCTGAGAGCCGTACTGACATTTATTTGGATAACAGTTCCCAGGAAAAATGGTTCAAGTGGAACAATATTCCCTGGTACGATGAACAGGAGAACATAATTGGCGCCATAATTCAAACCGAAGACGTAACGGCACAGGTTAAAAACGAGTTGAGAATTGAGAAACTCGAATTTCTACAAAAAGAAACAGGTGAGCACGGCAAAATTGGCAACTGGGAATACCATAAATACCAGGATAAGTTTATTTGTTGCGGTATGATCAGACGTATTTTTGAGATTGATGAGGATTATGATATCGATATAGAAAACTTAGTCAACTTTTACAAAGCAGGCTATAATAGAAATACCATTTCCATGGCTGTGTTTTCGGCGCGGGAGAAAAAAACATCTTGGAACGAAAAGTTACAAATAGTAACCGCCAAAGGAAACGAAAAGTGGGTAATCGTTTCCGGCAAACCCTTATATAAAAGTGGAGAATACGTGGGACTTATAGGGATAGTCCAGGACATAACGGATTTTGTTGAAAAGGAACAAAAAACCAAGGACAATGAGCACCTTTTAAAAACACTTATCAACAATCTTCCCCTTCAAATCTATATAAAGGATATCCAATCCAAAAAAATATTGGCAAACAAATCCGAATTGCAATATTTAAACATGGACAATGAGAGCGATATCATTGGTAAGGACGATTTTGACTTTTACGACAAGGTAACGGCACAAAAATTTAGGGATGAAGATGTGGAAGTGATGATCTCCCAAAACTCTATGTTGAATAAAGAAATTACACATACCAACCCCAACGGTTCTATAAACACTTTCCTTTCCTCGAAGATTCCTTTGAAGGGAGAAAATGGTGAGGTAACCGGTCTAGTAGGTATCAGCATGGATATTTCTGAACAGAAAGAAAAAGAAAAAGAACTTAAAAATCTAATTACCGTAACCTCTTCCCAAAATAAAAAACTAATTAACTTTGCCCATATTGTGTCCCATAACCTCAGGTCACATTCTGCCAATTTTGCAATGTTATTAGACTTCTTGGCTTATGAGAAGGATGAAACGGAGAAATTAAGAATCATGGATATGCTCACGGATTCTTCCAAAAACTTAATGGACACACTTCACAATTTAAATGATATCGTTGCCATTAATACAGAGTCCAATATTATCAAAAAAGAAGTAAACGTCAATAAAAAAGTAAACGCCGTACTCAAGAACCTTAAACCACAGCTTGATAAGTCCAAAGCCACCGTTATAAGTGAAATTTCTGATGACCTTAAACTCAATGTTGTACCCGACTATCTACAAAATATTTTAACCAATTTAATTTCCAATGCCATAAAATACAAAAAACCGGATACGGCCCCTATTATTAAATTAAGTTTAAATTATGTGCAAAATTATACTGTAATAAGCGTTGAAGATAACGGAATGGGCTTGGATTTAAAGAAATATGGAGCCAAATTATTTGGAATGTACAAAACCTTTCACGGCAATGCCGATGCCAAAGGGTTAGGATTGTATATTTCCAAAAATCAAATCGAAGCCATGCACGGTAAAATAAATGCCACTAGTCAGGTTGGCATAGGAAGCACCTTTAATATCTATTTTAATGAAAAAAATTAATTCAATTTTCATTGTCGATGACGACCCGATAACAGTTTACGGAATTAAAAAAATATTGAATTCCGTAACCTCTTGTGATACCATTTCTGAATTTAAGAATGGTCAAATGGCTATTGAAAGAATAAAAAAGATGCTGATAGCAAAAGCAGATCTTCCCGATTTAATCTTTTTGGACATTAACATGCCCATCATGGATGGATGGGAATTTTTGGAAGAGTTTATACGTTTACCACTCATAAAAAGCATCAACATTAACATTGTTACCTCCTCGATAGACCAATACGACAAGGATAAGGCCGAAAATTTCAAGTCACTGACCCACCACAGTATCATATTCAACAGCAAACCTATCCGAAGATCTGAAATTGTAGAAATTACCAGTCTCATTGCTGTATAATAATAAGATTTAGCTAAATTTGAGTGTTTGGTATTCTTCTTAAGAAAAATACCTGGAACCCGGCCACAAACTAATTTCCAAATTAGCTTTATAGCCCGTTTTTATTTTTTGATTTTAAACAAATTTTAATGAGGCATGAAACTTCTGGTAAGACTATTATTAATACTTTGTCTTATTTCTTGCGAGACCAAAAAAGAAAGGAAAATTGAAAACATTAAAACCGTTTTTGAACGCAGCAATGGAGAAGAAACGGCAACTTACCTACAAACAATCGACTTCTACCTTCAACTAGCCAAGGAATTTCCGGAAATAAATATTCAGATTATAGGCAATACCGATAGTGGCTATCCCTTACATATAGTCACCTACAATCCCGATGCCGACTTTAATTTTCAAAAAATCGCTAAGGACAAGAGCATCCTATTGATAAATAACGGAATACATCCAGGAGAAAGTGATGGTATAGACGCAACAATGCTCCTATTTAGGGATTTGGCAATGAAAAACATGGCTTCCCCTAAAAATACGGTAGTTGTTACCATCCCTGTCTATAATGTTGGCGGTGCCCTCAACAGGAACTCTACCACCAGGGTAAACCAACATGGCCCCAAGGCCTATGGGTTTAGGGGCAATGCAAAAAACTTTGACCTTAATCGCGACTTTATAAAATCGGACACCAAAAATGCCCATACTTTTGCCAAAATTTTTCATTTGATCAAACCGGATATTTTTATTGACAACCATGTTAGTAATGGGGCAGATTATCAATACACACTTACACACTTATTTACGCAGCACAATAAACTGGGAGGGGAATTGGGCAACTATCTCCATAAAGAAATGATGCCCTCCTTAGAAAATTCCTTGATCCAAATTGGTTGGGACATTACGCCTTATGTAAATGTTTTTAACCAGGTGCCCGAAAAGGGCTTCTCCCAATTTATGGATTATCCCAGATATTCTACAGGTTATACAACGCTTTGGAACACCTTGGGTTTAATGATTGAAACACACATGCTTAAACCCTATAAAGAAAGGGTGGAGGGCGTCTATACCTTAATGACCAAGATTTTGGACATATCCGAGAAAGATTACAAAAAAATTAAAGAGTTAAGGGAACACGCATTTGACGGATACTTAGAGAAGCAAAACTATCCGCTACAATGGGCCATAGACACCTCCAAAACCACCACTTTGGAATTTAAGGGTTACGAAGCTGATGAGTTTAATAGTGAAATAACTGGTTTTCCTCGGTTAAAATATGACAGGAACAGACCCTTTGTCAAAGATGTTGCTTATCAAAATTATTATAAGCCCGCCCACGAGGTTGAAATTCCCAAGGCCTATGTAATAAAAAAAGGTTTTGATAAAATAATAGATCTATTGACCGTAAACCAGATAGATTTCAACATTTTAAAAGAAGATACTTCCTTAGTTGTAGAGTCTTATAAAATAGACAGTTTCAGTACTTTTCAAAAACCCTATGAAGGTCATTACCCCCATTATAACACCAAAGTACTGAGCAGCATCAAAAAAGTCAACTTCACCTCGGGCGATATAATGGTCCCGACCAACCAAAAAGGATTGCGCTATTTATTGGAGACTTTGGAGCCGGAAGCGACCGACTCCTTTTTTAATTGGAATTTCTTCGACGCCATATTACAGCAAAAAGAAGGTTTTTCTCCATATGTCTTTGAAGATCTTGCTTTGGAAATCCTTCAGGATGACCAAGAAATAAAGAAACAATTCTATCTAAAAAAGAAAATCGACAGTACTTTTTCCAGCGATTGGCATGCCCAGTTGAACTGGATCTATATGCAGTCCAAATACTACGAAAAGGCACATCTACAATATCCTATTTATCGAGTTCTAAAGGACTAAACTACTAGTCCTCGAACAGAATTTTGATATTTGCGTACGAATTATCCAGGGCTTTTTTAATTTTTTCCGGGCCCTTCCATTTTACCTTTTCTATACCTTCACTGGCCTCCCCTACCAAAACACCTTTATAACTAGTTTTCATGGCAAACCAATGAACTTCTTTTAATTTATACCCCCCATTCCTCTTAAATAAGTGATAGGTAGTCCTAAGGAAATTTTCAATTTTCAACCCCTTAACCCCAGTTTCCTCCTCAACTTCGCGCAAGGCACATTCCTCAATAGTCTCTCCTTTATCCAACTTTCCTTTTGGCAGGTCCCATTTATCATTACGGTAAATAAAAAGGACTTTTCCTTCCTTATTGGTCACAACCCCACCGGCTGCAACAACCAATGGTATTTTCTTAGAAAATTTTTTTAAAATTTCCTCATGATTTGGGTGATAAATGAATGCCTTACTAAGCTTTTTATTTGCCAACGAGTCAATTGCCTCATTAATGGCAGATCCATTTAACAAAAAATATTTACTATTTGCCGTATCCGATAATTTATTTGTTAAAATCAGAGGTGCCTCATTAACAAAAACTTTATACATTTGCGTCATGGTTTTAGACAAAGACACTGCCAAAAAAACTGCAGAACTTCTGCTACAAATTAATGCAATTAAGTTGAAACCTGAAAATCCATTTACATGGGCTTCAGGTTGGAAATCTCCAATTTATTGCGACAATAGGATAATCCTCTCATACCCAGGCATTAGAAATTATGTTCGGGAGCAAATGGCCAAGCAAGTAGAAAGCCTCTACGGCAAGCCAGATGTGATTGCCGGAGTAGCTACAGGGGCTATTGGCATAGGAATGCTGGTAGCGGAATACTTAGGGCTACCTTTTATTTATGTACGGCCGGAAGCCAAATCACACGGGCGCCAAAACCAAATAGAAGGCCATTTGGAAGCCAACCAGAGCGTGGTTGTCATAGAAGACTTGATCAGCACGGGCAAAAGTAGCCTAAATGCCGTAGAAGCGCTAAAAAACAACGGTGCACATGTAAAAGGGATGTTGGCTATTTTCACGTATGGATTTGATGTAGCTAATGAGAATTTTGAAAAATACGGTCTGGACCTGCATACTTTAAGCGATTATGATTTTTTAATCCAACAGGCCTCCGATACCAACTATATACAAGAGACACATTTAAAAACTCTATTGGAGTGGAAAAGCAACCCCTCTAACTGGAAATTATAAATTATGCACTTAGAAACACCCATAAAAAAAGTTAATAAAAGTAGTAAGGAAATTTTTGATTTTCTTAACGACGTAAAGAATTTTGAGTCCCTGATGCCGAAAAACATTAGCAAGTTTGAGGTCATTAATGAGGATAGATTTTTGTTTGCACTGACCGGAATGCCAGAAATAGTCCTACAAAAGAAGCAGCAAACACCATATTCACAATTAACTTTTGGTGCCGCAAGCGACAAATTACCCTTTACCCTAACAGCGGATATCAAAGAAATAGGGGAAGATGAAAGTGAAGTGGCGCTAAGTTTTGAAGGCGAATTCAATGCTATGATGGCTATGATGATAAAATCACCAATAAACAATTTTATAGGAACACTGTCCGATAATCTGACCAAAATATAAGCATACTCCAATATTTTTGATTTAATACAAAAGTTTCACCTCCTTTAGATTAAATTCCTGAAGGACGTTGTCCTCCATCAAAATCTTTAATTTTCCGGAACTGGAAACCCCTTTTATAAAACCCATAAACATTTCATTGTTCTGATCAATAAAGGTTGAAGGCTTATCTTTTCTAAAAAGTTTTGTCTCGTACAACGAGAAAAGATTCTCTTGTTCCGCTTCACCATTTTTTCCGATAAGGCCTTTAAGGTTTTCAACAATACTTACAAGTAGCTCCTCCAGATCAAATGTTCTTCCCAATAATAGCTTTAAAGAGGATACATTGGGCAGGTTATTGAACGCTAATTGATTTACATTCAAACCAATTCCGACAATAGAGGCTTGAATATGTTGTCCAGTCAGAATATTTTCAATGAGAATACCACAAATTTTAGATTGTCCTGACATAATGTCGTTAGGCCATTTTATCTTTAAATCAGGTATTTGTAATTGACTCAAAGTTTTGTAAAGTGCCAAGGATACAAAAATATTTAGGAGAAATTGATCGGCGACCTCCACCCCCTGAGGCCTTATTAACACGCTAAACGTAAGGTTTTTACCAGGTTCGGAAAGCCAACTTGTCCCCATTTGCCCGCGACCCTTCAATTGGGTATGCGCCATTATAACAGTAAAATCTGCAGGATTATTGCTGGTCATCAATTCCTTTAAATAGGCATTTGTGGAGTCCGTGGCACTAAGTTTGATTAATTGCATTTACAATCTTATGATTTTTATATAATGTATTGTTAAAAACAATAGTTAAAAAAACAAAAAAATAATAACTTTGTACAAAATTTAAAATTTTTGAATGCAGAAAAGGAAAAGTAGCGCAGATGAATTAATTGCTTTAATTTTAAGTGGCATAGAAGAAGTTAAAGGACATGATATAAATTTACTTGATCTTAGAGATATAGAAAATACTGTTTGTGACTACTTTATCATTTGTAATGGTACTTCCAACACACATGTAAACGCCATTGTAGGCTCCATCCAAAAAACCGTTAGTAAAGCAATTCAGGACAAACCTTGGCATGTAGAAGGTTCAGATAATGCCGAATGGGTTTTAATGGACTACGTAAACGTAGTGGTACATGTATTTCAAAAACAAGTGCGAGATTATTATGACATAGAAGGACTTTGGGGAGATGCCAAAGTAACATCAGTTGAAAGTAGCTTCAATCAGTAAAAAAATATAATGGCAAAAGAAAATAATTCAAGTCCCAAAAAACCCAAATTTAATACTTGGTGGATATATGGCTTAATAGCGATATTATTAATTGGTTTTCAATTCTTCGGTAGTGGAAACTTTGCTAATACCAAAAAAGCAAGTACCTCAGAACTTCAGGACTATTTAAGAAATGGGGATATTAGAAAGATATTGGTCATTACCAATACGAGGCAGGCTAAAATCTTCCTAACAGAAGAAGCCTTAAATAAAGAGGTCCACAAGGATGTATCCGATCAACCTTTTTCATTGACGGCCACTGCCACTCCACAGTATATAGTAAACTATGGTGATCAGCAGAATTTCGAAAACGAGATCAATGAGACTAAAAAGGAAAACAGTTTAGACACGGAACTCACCTATGACCAAGAGTCCAACGTACTTACCGAGTTACTCTTGACCTTACTTCCATTTGTACTTATCATAGGTATTTGGATATACCTAATGCGCCGTATGTCCGGAGGTGCCGGAGGAGGTGCCGGAGGGCAGATATTTAATATTGGCAAATCCAAAGCCAAACTATTTGACGAAAAGACAGATACCAGAACCTCTTTTAAAGATGTTGCCGGATTGGAAGGCGCTAAAGAAGAGGTAGAGGAAATTGTGGAATTCTTAAGAAACCCCGATAAGTATACCTCCCTAGGCGGTAAAATTCCTAAAGGAGCCCTTTTAGTAGGACCTCCGGGAACAGGTAAAACATTATTGGCCAAAGCCGTTGCTGGCGAAGCAAAGGTTCCTTTCTTCTCCCTTTCGGGCTCAGATTTTGTTGAGATGTTTGTGGGTGTAGGAGCTTCTAGGGTAAGAGACTTGTTTAAACAGGCCAAGGACAAATCCCCTGCTATTATTTTTATTGATGAAATAGATGCCATCGGAAGAGCCAGAGGCAAGAACAACCTTACCGGATCTAATGACGAAAGGGAGAATACCTTAAACCAATTATTGACGGAAATGGACGGTTTTGGAACCAATACCAATGTCATTGTTTTGGCAGCCACCAACCGTGCAGATGTATTGGACAAGGCATTAATGAGAGCTGGACGATTTGACAGACAGATATATGTTGACCTTCCGGATATTAGAGAAAGAAAAGAAATATTTGAAGTACATTTAAGACCTATTAAGACGGCAGAAACCTTAGATGTGGATTTTCTCGCCAAACAGACTCCAGGTTTTTCAGGTGCCGATATTGCCAATGTTTGTAATGAAGCTGCTTTGATTGCAGCGCGTAAAGAGAGGAAAGCAGTTACAAAACAAGATTTCCTTGATGCTGTAGACAGGATTGTTGGAGGTCTGGAGAAAAAGAACAAAATAATTACCCCAGGGGAAAAAGAAACCATCGCTTATCACGAAGCCGGACATGCCACCGTAAGTTGGATGTTGGAACACGCCGCCCCTTTGGTAAAGGTTACTATTGTACCTAGAGGCCAATCTTTAGGCGCAGCTTGGTATCTACCAGAGGAACGGTTAATAGTTCGACCTGATCAAATGAAGGACGAAATGTGTGCTACCTTAGGTGGTAGGGCTGCAGAAAAAGTCATCTTCAATCAGATATCTACAGGTGCTCTTAGTGACTTGGAGAAGGTAACCAAACAAGCTAGAGCCATGGTAACTATATATGGCTTAAATGATGAGATAGGAAATCTTACCTATTACGATTCCTCTGGTCAGAATGAATATGGTTTTTCCAAACCCTATAGCGAACAGACTGCATTGACCATAGACCAGGAGATTTCTAAGCTTATTGAAGAGCAATATGAAAGAGCTGTAGAATTATTATCCAACAACAAGGACAAACTTACCGAATTGGCAGAGCGATTATTGGAAAAAGAAGTTATATTTAAAGACGATTTGGAAAAAATCTTTGGCAAACGCCTTTTTGAAAGGGACCAGAGGATGGAAGCTGAGGAAACGGCCGAAAAAGAAGAAAAAGCTAAGGAGGAAAAAGCCAAGGAGGAAAAGGCGAAAGAGCAAAAGGCCGATGAGAAAAAAATAGAAGAGGAAAGCACAGATGAAGATGTTACAGAATCGGAAACAGAAATAAAAAAATAAAACAAAAAATAATTCGTTGTACTTAAAGACTTAAGGACCAAAGAAGCGTTTTAGATATTAATGGGGTTATTTGATAAACTTTTCGGGGGAGGTAAAAAAAGGGTTTCCAGAGAAACTGTGGAAACTAGGGGGCAACATATGCCCGACCTTAATATTCCCGTTGATGAAAAGTTTACCATTAATTTTAAACACAACGGTGGAAAATTCCTGTATTGCGATTCGATCAATGAGGTCTACAGCAATTTGGACAATATTATTATTGAGAACCAGTGGCAGGACCAGACTTTTTTCTCAATGGATAAGAGATTGGAAGATAAATTTTCTAAACAGGAAATAAATTTCACCGATCATCCAAATAAGAGCGAAATATTTTTCACCACATGTGAACATCTAATTGCCCAAAATGGTTCTATTTTAGTATGCTCCAATCAGTTAAAAGAAAGAAAACTTCACGAATTACCTGCAAATATTATTGTCTTTGCCACCACTAGCCAAATGGTAGAATCTATTGGAGAGGGTTTAAAAACAATAAAAAGGAAGTATAAAAATGTAATTCCAGCCAACATTACCACGCTAAAACACTTTCAACCCACAGCCGAAAATTCAGATGATTTCTTAACTTACGGAAGTAGTTCTAAAAATCTTTATCTTTTACTTCTGGAAGACTTATAACATGAGAGAAATTTTAAGGCGCTTACTTACAGGTGCGGTATATGTAATCTTATTACTTTCCGCCGTATTCCTAAGCTCGGATGCCTTTGACTTTTTATTTATGACCTTTGGTCTCGCCTGTCTTTACGAGTACAAGCGTATGATCAAACTTCCAGGGTATCATATTTTTATTGCCTATTTGGCACTTTGGTGGGCATTTATTTATTTGATCGATGATAAGATTCTGATCAATATTTTGATGTTTATCACAATATCCATTAATTTTATATTGTTGTATTATCTCTTTTCCGGAAAAGAAAAATTATTCAACTCCTTTCAAAAGTTTATAATTGGTCTTTTTTATATAGGAGGGGGATGTATTTTCCTAACTATGATTCCATATAAGGATAATGAATTTGCACAATTCCTGATTATGGGTGTCTTTATCCTGATTTGGGTGAGTGATACATTTGCCTATTTGGTAGGTAAAAGTATAGGTAGAAATAAATTGTTCCCATCCATTTCCCCTAAAAAAACAATAGAAGGCGCTATAGGAGGTTTTATTTTTTCCTTGGCAGCGGCTTATTTTTTATCCAAATATGAAACTAATATATCATTGGTTCAATGGCTAATTTTGGCAACAGTAATTGTGTTTACCGGTGCCTTGGGCGACCTTATAGAATCTAAGTTCAAAAGGTCCGCGGGAGTCAAAGATAGTGGAGCTATTCTTCCCGGACATGGAGGAATGCTGGACAGATTGGACAGCCTTGTTTTTGCTGCACCATTTGCATATTTAACTTTAATTATTTTTTCACATGTTTCATAAAGAAGGACAAAAAATTATTATAACTACCTTTATTTTAGTTACTTCCATTATTTTACTGGCCAACTTCTTTGTGGAAATACCATGGCTTAAATTAGGGCTTCAGATAATCCTCCTGCTTATCCTATTATTGGTTTTGCAATTCTTTAGGAACCCCAAAAGAAACGTAATCAAAAATTTTGATGAAATATTGGCACCTGTAGATGGTAAGGTGGTCGTTATAGAAGAGGTAGAGGAAACCGAATATTTTAAAGCAAAACGTATACAGGTTTCTATTTTTATGTCACCTATTAATGTACACGTAACAAGATATCCGGCAAGCGGCCTTATTAAATTCTCCAAATACCACGCTGGAAAATATCTTGTGGCATGGCACCCTAAATCCAGTGAAGAGAACGAAAGAACCTCCGTCGTGATAAATACCCCAAAATTCGGGGACATATTATACCGCCAAATCGCTGGCGCCATGGCCCGGCGTATTGTTAATTATGCTGAAGTTGGAGAGAGTGTTCAACAAGGAGAAGACGCGGGATTTATTAAATTTGGCTCTAGAGTAGATTTGTTCTTACCTTTGAATAGTGCAATAACAGTAAAACTGCACCAAAAAGTAACCGGGGCTAAAACATGTATTGCAACTACACGGGTTCAAAAAGAAAATGAAGACTGATAATCTAAATAAAAAATTCATAGCGGCGGTCGATTTCATCAATGATTACAACGACCCCCTCCCTGCTGATCTTTTGCTAAAGCTATATGCCTATTTCAAAATTGCCAAACGCAATTTTAGCCATCCCGGAAGCAGGACTCCCTTAATAAATGCATTTAAGGCCAACGCACTTATACAAGCCAAGAATGTTAGTATTGAAGAAGCTATGGAACGCTACATTGAATTGGTTGATAAAGAAGTTAGAAATTCTCAAAAATAGGGGAAGCACATTTATTCATTCCTTTTTATAATCACACAATACCATAGAAAATTGAATAATAACTTTTATAATAATTTCTAGGTGATCATATTATATTGGTTCACCTTATTTTCAAAAAGGGTATAATATACACCGAAAAAAATAGTGGAAAGAAAATATAGCCCTATCCATAATTTGGTCCAAGGCAGGTAAGAATTTAGCCCAAACCAATCGCCAAAATAAAAAATCCATAAAGTTCCGACTACTCCCCTACCCACTTCAATCACCAAGGCATACTTTTTCCTATCCATTAGAGTGGTGTAGCCGTAAATCCCCACGAAAATAAAACTACTCAATTCCAGCAGACCTCTAAAACCTATTTGGTTATAATTATAAAACATGAACACCATGAAACCCAAACTTATGAGCATTTGAAAAATGGCATATAGTTTCAGACCATTGGAAGCATTGGTTTTATACCTTTTAAAATGATATACATCCTCTATAATAGCAATGGGGAATTTTTCCTTGACATCATTGGGCCTCCAACCTGTTGGCATAAACCAGACACGCACCTTATCCCATAAATTTTTTGTTCGCCATGCATCCTGCATCAATCTCCACAAATGTTGAAAATTGATAATTATTGGATTCCAGGTCCCTGCAGGCTTCAATACTCCATATTGAGGAGAAACCTCCTCCAACTCCTCCTGAAACGTACCAAACATCCGATCCCAAACGCATAGTATCTGTCCCAAATTTTTATCAATATATTCTGGGTTTATAGCATGGTGAACACGGTGCTGGGAAGGGGTCACCAGAACATATTCAACCCAACCCATTTTTCCAATATGCTTGGTATGGTACCAAAACTGGGCAAACAAATGTACCGGCGCCAAAATAGCAATTACCATATGGGGAACCCCCAAGACAGCTGCTGGAATAAGGAAAAAGGAAAAATAGCCTATCAGGTTACTAATAGGTTGCCTCAGGGCACATGCCAAATTAAACTCTTCACTACTATGGTGGATTACATGCTGGTTCCAAAAGATATTTATCTTATGGCTTAACCTATGATTCCAGTAACCGGCAAAATCCAGAACAATAAAAGCACTCGTCCAAACCAACCAAGTAGCCCTAATCTCTGTAACCGCCAAATGTTCTAATAAGTATGGATAGGACACCACTACCAATGCCAGCCCCAATGTATCCTTGATGATATTGGTCAATCCAGAACTAATACTGGACACCGTATCCATAACCTTATGTGTTTGTTTTTTTACAAAATAACCGTAGGTTATTTCAATCGTCAGAAGAATCACAAAAAACGGGATGGCATATAAAAGAGCCGTGGCGTAGGTTTCCATAAAACAATGAGAATTTTATAGACTCTATCAAATATAGCAAAAAAATCAATGTTTTGGTATTGAATAAAACCCTAATAAACCACACAAGACCTTGACAATGTATCTTTTACTACTATATAATTACACTGGAACACCTATCTCCAAACTATAAATTACCAGTCTATCGGTTGGTAATCCTTCAAGAACTTACCGCACCAATGTTTGCCCGAATTAATGCCATCGATCAATGGGTCCAACACTCTAGCGGCACCATCAACAATATCCAACGGAGGTTGAAAATCGTGAACTTCTACCTTTCTTTGGGACAATTCCACAGGATCTTCATCCGTTACCCAACCAGTGTCCACGGCATTCATATAAACGCCATCTTTAGCAAAGTCAAGCGCAGAAGTATGAGTCATCATATTCAATGCTGCCTTGGCCATATTGGTGTGAGGGTGACGATCCTCCTTGTAAAACCGATGGAATTTTCCTTCCATGGCCGATACATTTATAATATGTTTTTTACCCGTATTTTCCTGCCGCATGAGTTTAGATAACCGGTTACAAAGCACAAAAGGAGCAACGGCGTTCACCAATTGTACTTCTATCATCTCCGGGGTCTCTATTTCCCCCAATTTTAGTCGCCAGCTATTGGTCTTCCGCAAGTCTACCTGTTGTAGATCTGCATCCAACCTGTCTTCTGGAAAAACTTCTTTGGCAGAAAGGGAGCTATCGAAACTGTAGGGAATCTGGGACAATTTGGCAGATGCCCTTATACCAATACCAGGCTCTGGGGCATGCCAGTTAACAGGCAAAGCATTGTTTTGGGTGCTTGCCGTACCTTTGGTCAGATTATTAAGCTCCTGCAGGCAAGAATCGTGATCGGACAATACCTCCTGTGCTCTTGCTGGTAATTCAACGAAGGGCACCTCCTCATTTTTCATGAGATGTTGGTAAAAACCGGCAGGTCTTCTTACCGTTTGTGCGGCATTGTTGATCAGAATATCCAAGCCCTCGTATTGTTGTTCTATAAAATTACAAAAGATTTCTACACTCGGGATATGTCTTAGATCCAGACCATGTATTTTTAATCTATGCCCCCATTCATGAAAATCCTCTTCCTTTGAGAAACGAAGTGCAGCATCTACAGGAAACCTTGTTGTAGCCACAACCGTTGCCCCTGCCCTTAATAATATGAGGGTAATATGATATCCTATTTTTAACCTAGATCCCGTAACTATGGCCACTTGACCACTAAGATCGGCCGTCTGAAAACGTTTTGCGTAGTTAAATTCGCCACATTCAGGACACATAGCATCATAAAAATGATGTAGCTTGGTATATACCGTTTTACAGACATAGCAATTTCTTGGAGATTCCAATTCCAGCTCGTCCAAAGTTTCCCTAAGGGGTGCAGCCAACAATTTGGGAGCTACAAAAACTGCAGCCTCCCTGGCACTTCTAATACCTGTTTCCTTGCGCGCGTGTTTATCGCGCTCAATCATTTTACGTTTGGCCGCCTTGGCAGCGTCTTTCTTTCGTTGTTTAAATTCATTCTTTGCAGGCCTGGACAACTGGCCAGCAGCCTTTAGCAAAGCCACTCTTTTTTCCTCTGGAAGTTCAAAAACTATATGCCCGCTACATACCAACTTATTAAGGAGAAAAATACACTGATCAATCTCTTCCGCACTTATCCCCTCCTCTACATTCACTTGCCTATCCACCAGATTATTACTGCCCATTCCCCAACTATTTTCTGAAAATTAAAACCGTGCAAATGTAAGGTTTAAATTAGATTGCACAAACAGAACTATATACCACAACAATGTGACTGGAAAGCTAGAATGGAAAGATGTAAAATTTTGTATACATCTCCATTATAAGAATAAGATATTAGATTTTACCTCATTAATAATATCACACTGGTAGGCAAAGAATCTAGCCGGTTTTAATTAAATGGTCCTACCATAATATGCGCCTTGTGCGTACCCGGATCCATTAACCATGGCATTCCCGGCGCATGTGGTTTGTCCGGTAAACCGGTAGATTCCGTAGTTGCAAAAGGAGTATAAATAACATATCTAAATTTTCCGTTTTGCAATTCCCCTGTTGTAGCATCATATTCCTCGGATTTTCCATAATACACGTACATCATACTGGGGTCCTTGGGCATTATTATTTTTCCAGAGGCTACCTCTTTGGCTCGAATTTCATCTCTTGCCTCCCCGGAAATGTTTTGTGATGTAAGCTCTCTACCACGGGACATGAATGGTTCCAACTTTTTAAAATAGCAGGCTACATTGATGCCATCCTTATATGGGTTGTCACCAATACAGATCAAATTGTTGGTTCCCTTACGCAAAACGACCAATTCTCCTGAGCTATCATAACCATACACCATAGCGCCATCCTTTTTTTCATCAGGAGCAGGCAAAACGGCAGTTTTGATTTGAATTTCGCTGGGAAGAATTTCCGTTTTAATTTCTTGTGCCATCAGGGGAAAACCTGAAAATAGCAACGCACCTATTAAAAATTGTTTCATATGTTCCTATTTCGTTTTATGATTACCAATTAGATTCTATAATTCCAAGGTCCATGGACCAGAGGATTTGATATTACCTTCATTAATCCTAAAGATAAAAAATATGGACTTAACACATTCCAGAAATAATAACTATTTTACTCGACAAAGAACCTTAATTGTAATAGGGATACCATAAATTTACGGGTTAAAATTAAAATCCCGTTCAACAATGACAGTTCCAGAATTTCTCGACAAACTTAAAAAGACTCCAGAAAAAGTAGCTTTTGGAGATACCATAGGCGTTATTGACAGCTATTACAATTTTTCACCTTCAAAATTTACCAATGGAGATGTACTCAACGAAGCCGGTCAGAATTCCGGTTCATGTAAGATTTTCTCATTCGCTCAACATCACAAATTGAGCAAGGAAGAAACTTTAGCCTGTTTTGGTTCCTATTACCGAAAAGATGTTTTGGAACATCCAACGGCTACGGATCACCAAAACATTCGAAATTTCATGCTTAGTGGTTGGGAAGGTATTTCTTTTGACAAAGAATCCCTCACTATAAAGTAAAGGGAAGCAAAACATGTTCACTTCCCTTTAAACTTCTTACTTCACAGCAAGCATCTATGGGTAATTACTTGACCATGGATGCTGATGCCTTATCTAAAAACAAGACGGTCTCCTGGTGGGACCTAAGTATGGAAGCCGGACAGCTTGTACTGATTTCGCCGTATAAGGTATTGTAAACGGCCTGAGCCTTTCTTTCATCCGGGACCACACAACTTATAGCCTCACAGTTCAATATAGCGGCAATGGTCAGCGTAACGGCCTCTTTAGGCACATCGTCGAAAGTTGGAAACCAGCCCTCACCAAGCTGTTGGTTTCTACAGGCTTCATCCAACTCCACCACTTTTACCAAATTGGGGTCTTTAAAATCCGCGACTGCAGGATCATTAAAAGCTATATGTCCATTTTCACCTATTCCAATACAAGCAATGTCTATTGGGTGATCTCTTAACGCTTCCTCATAACTTTTAATTTCCTGTTGCAAATCCTCCGCATTACCATTCAAGAAATATATCTTTTTAGGCCCTACCTTATTCAAAATACGTTCTTTAAGATACTTCCTAAAACTAGCTGGATGGGAATCTGAAATGCCTTTGTATTCATCCAAATGAAAGACCGTGATTTTTTTCCAATCTATTTCTCTGGTCTGCAGTGCTTCTAAAAATGAAAACTGTGATGCACCCGTAGCCAAGATAAGGTTGGCCGAACCCTTTTTACTAATCGCTGCTTTTAATTTATCTGTTACATAATCAGCCGCCGCTGCTCCCATTTCCTTGGTTTCCCCATACGTTTTTACAGCCAAGTTTTCAATTTGAAATATATTTTCCATTGTTTAATTTTATATAAATTCTGTTATTGCGAACCATGTGGTAAGCAGTGAAAATAGGATGATTGCCACTAGACCTATATTTAATTTAAGACTAGCTTTGTTGCTCCCCATTAATTTTTGTTTGTTGATCAATATAAACATTGGAACTGCCACTGCCGGCAAGATACAGGCCTGGAAAGCCTGTGAGAATACCATAAGTGCAGGAGGTCTTTCCTCCAAAAAGACCGTTCCAAAGGCAAATACCAAAGCACCAAATATGAGTGCCCTGGAAGAAGTAGAATGAATGTTTCTTGGGGTTCCCCTATAATCGGCCAATAACCAAGGAGCTATCAACACAATAGGGAAAATAGTAGAAAGTCCTGCCCCTGCAATTCCAATTATGAGAACAAAGGCGGCCAGTTTGCCACCCAAAGGTTCAAATAGGGATATCATTTCTACCGTATTTTCCAATTTCATGCCTGAAATATGTAAGGTTCCTGCCGCAACCGCCATAATAATACCACTCAAAAAAAGCATCATAAAAGCGGACACAAAGGCATCTGTCTTTTCCTTTTTTAGATCTTTTATGCCCCATCCTTTTTCTGCCACCACAGTACTTCTCATAACAAATACAGCCGCGGAACAAGTGGTTCCCGTAATGGCCGCGATAAGACCCAATGCCCCGGGAGTATCCGGAATACTTGGAACCATACCAGAAAGAATATCCGACATATCCGGACGAACCATAAAGAAAACTACCATAAAGGAGAGCCCCATCAAGATAACCAGTACGGTCAAGACTTTTTCAAAAGCCTTATAACGTCCGAACCACAAAAAGAATGATAGTATCGCTACAAAAAACAATATAATCCATGCTCTTTGGATTACCACCCCATCATATGCCAAACGCACCCCTTCCTGCACCAAATCCGCTACGATACCCATTACGCCCATAAGCGCCAATAACTCCCCTATTATTAACACCAATATAATATAGAGGGAAAGTACCCAACCCCATTTAAATTCCTGTTTAAAATTAAACAGTGCAGTCCTACCTGTGACCAAGGTAACCTTGCCATAGGCAATCATTAGCACATAGGTAAAAATGCAGGAGAGTACCAATGCCCAAAACAGGCTCATACCATATTCCGCACCGGTCTTGGCCATTGTGGTTACACTACCCGTTCCTATATTGTAGCCAATAAGAAACAACCCAGGTCCTACTGCGCTAAGGCCCAATAGCACTTTTTTGATTAATGATTTATTACCCATACTCCGATTATATCTATTTAATTTTCAACTAAATACCTAACTACCCCAAATGTAAAAGTCCCAATGGATCTAAAGCTAATCTTTAGAGTACACCAACTGTCCGGACACAAAGGTTTTTTGGATAACAACCTGATTGTTCTCCAATTCAAAAAGAATCAGGTCAGCACGTTTTCCTTGTCCTATTTCACCTAGTTCGTTTAAAGAAAACATATGTGCAGGATTGGTACTTGCCATTTGTATGGCATCGCCAATAGTACATTGTGTATAATCCATAATTATCCCCACACAGGCACTTATTGGTGAAGCAGCCCCCGCAAGAACATTTTCCTTGGGCAATTTAACCACATTGGGGGTCAGCAATAATGTACGCTCTCCACGGGTATACTCACCTGGTGGAAGACCAGCAAGATCCAAGGCATCAGAGACTAAAATAGTTTTATTTGGCCCCTTTACCTTAAAAAAACTTCTCACCTCTTCTTTGGTCAAATGAAATCCGTCCGCTATAATACTGGGTGTAATACGATCGTCTGCCAGTTGTGGCCAGATAGGGTTATGATGCCTATTGATTTCATTGGCACAACCATTGCCGAGATGGGTAGCCATCTTTGCCCCGGCATCGATAGCACGTTCAATATCCTCGGCACTACCATTGTGATGTCCAAGAGCCACTATTATACCATTGGCCACACATTTTCGGATAAATGGTATTGCTCCGTCCAATTCCGGAGCTAGGGTTATTATTTTTATGCCATTGTTTGCTGCCCTCTGCAATTCTTGAAATTCCTCCCAGTCCGGATTTTTAATATACCTCTCCAAATGAGCTCCCCTAAAGCCAGCTATAGGAGATATATAGGGACCTTCCAAATGAAATCCAGGAATTGAACCTCCTATTTCCGGGTCTTTTTGTGCCTGGGCCAGAATTGCAAAATTCTTTTTCATTCTATCAAAATCACTTGTAATTACGGTAGGTAAGTAGGTAGTTACCCCAGCCTTCCACAATGCTTTGGTAGCTTTTCTAATCCCCTCCACCGTAAGATCCGGTCCTGAAAAATCCACACCCATATAACCATTGATCTGGACATCTATCAAACCTGGTGCAACATAAGTTCTGGAGGCCTTAGCTCCCTTGTCAAGTCGGTTTATTTCTGAGATTTTACCGTTTGAAGTTGATAGTGAGACCCAGCCCTCATCGGAATATAAAATGCCTTCAACATCCTTGGTTTCATTGGACTGCGGAGTTACCATATTACAAAAAAGGAATACTGATGCAATTGACATGTATTTAAATATCATAATAATGTGTTTAATTTGTACTACTCTGTACCTAATAATCTCGATCGGAAACTAACCTCCCTATTTTATTTCCCGAATCTTAATATTCCTAAACCACGCATCATCCTCGTGGTTTTGAAGGACAATATGCCCCTTTCTTTTTTCCAAAAACCCTGGAAAGTCTACATACTTGCTTTTTTGGAACAGGGAATCCAATTGCTGGGAACCAAATTCATAAGCAACTACCTTTTTCCCGTTCAACCAATGCTCTACTTTCATATCATTGACCACAATACGGCTAGTGTTGAACATTCCGACTGGCTTCACATCTACATTTTCGGCAGCAATCATATCATAAAGACTGCCCGTGTATTGCGAAAGTTTTAGTTTACCCGCATAAAGTGTGTCTACATCATCAAGTAATTGGTATTCAAAACCCAAGGCCGAATAGTCAGATCCGTACTTTTGCGAAAATTCTTCGGACACATTATACTTTAGACCGGTATTGCCCGCCTTTAATATTTTCCATTCAAAATACAATTCATAATTATCAAAAGTATCTATGGTCATTAGATCACCGCCTTCCATGGGTTGCCCGTCCGGCAGAGTAGGCACCTCTCCGATATTCACTTTACGTATGGTACCATCTTCAATTTTCCACAGTTCGGTTGGAACATTTTCCTTACCTAAACCGCGCCAACCGTCAAACGATACGCCATCAAAAAGCAGTTCCCAACCTTGCTCTTTTTCCATGTCAGTCAAGGTATTGTAGGTTTGTACTGTTTCCTTTATTGCCTCTGGCTTCTTTTCCTCTTTTCCCTTGCAACCAATCAATACCAAAACGATTGTTAACATACTAGCCCAATGGCATAAAAAGGACTTCATAAAATTCCTCATAATATAGTTCTTCATAAAATAGTTTTTCATAATTATAATTTAACGGATTCCCAATTATTACTGATTACCGATTTTTGTATCGCTTCCAAAACTGCAATACCATGAATGATACTTTCGTGGCTACGGGGTTCTATTCCCGTACTGAACATATTTACCATATCCACATAATTCTTATCTGGCCCCACCTTTTCCTGTTGGGACTTCAGTTCAACGACCCCATCGTTTGTTTCAACAAAGGTCTGCCAACCAAACTTTTTTGTCGTAATTATCAGGGTCGCCATCCGCCCATTTTCAAATACTAAACTGACACTACTGTTCAGGTTTTCTTTTTCATTTTTATTAAACCTGGCCGAAACAATTTTCTCGTCAAAAAGATAAATAAGGGGCTCCACCATATGTACTCCGTAAAAGAAAAAGCCTCCATAAATAGAATTGACATCCGCCTTACCGTAACAGGTTATTTGATTGATGTCCTTCAATTCGGTCAATTGCCTCCTCATATCTTCTGTGGCATAGCTATGTGCTATGGAACTGTAAGATGTAACGGGAGTGCCTATTGCCCTCGCCATTTGAAGAAATGTTTTTGCGGCCTGACTATCATAACAAAATGGTTTATCAATAAAGGTGGGTATCCCTGCCTTTACAAAGGGCAGCGCTGCATCTAAGTGCATATCGCCATGCCGGTGATCAACAATCAAAGCGTCGATCTTACCCAACATTTCCAGTGGGTCTTTTACAATAACGGGAATACCCCCCTTGATTTTGGCCACTTGAGCAAATTCATCCTTTTCACCCCATACATAGGCAACCTCCCATCCGGGAAATTTCTTGTCCAAATTGAACATTTTCCCAAAACCTATGGTATGTGAATTTTCGGCTCCTATGATACCAATTATCTTGGTTTTCAATACTGGCTTTTTTCCAAATTTTAATTGAGAAAATAAAGGTGAAGGTAAGGAAAGGGCCAATGTGGAAAAGGCTGCTCCTTTTCCAATCTTTTCTAAAAATGCTCTTCTGTTTGCCATATTATTTTAGTTATAATTTCATTTCCCAACCATTTTCATACGAACGGCTCCATAATTTCTGGGCATCATTGTCCCCCAAAATATGTCCATTTTTCGGGTCTATATTTAACGACCTACCTTTGCGCTGGGCAATATTCCCCAGTTGCACCAATAAAGTACTTTTGTGCCCAGAATCAATATCTGCATTTAAGCTAGTCCCGCTTGAGATGGCATCGAACATATTTTGTATGTGCAAGGCATCTAAGAGTTCTGCTGGATTGGACTTGTTTCTAGGGTCAATTTTTACTACATTCTTTACTTCTTTTACAATTTTACCCTCCAAATCGAAAATTGTATAACTATTACCACCGGGAATGAGCAAACTGCCATTTTCACCATAGAACACAACACCTACCGAACTGCCTTCAATAGGTTTACCGTTACAGCTCCTTCCTTCCCAGGACATCGACAATCCTTCAGCAAAATCCAAATTGATGACCTGTGTATCCGGAGTCTCCCAATCGTCCTGATATCTATATCTGCCACCGTTGGAGCTTACCTTAACAGGATAGTCGACCTGCATACCCCAACGCAAAAGATCAACCATATGGGTCCCGTTATTAAGCGCTTCCCCTGTACCCCAATGCCATAGCCAATGCCAATTGTAATGCACTAAATTATCCTTATAGTTCATTCTAGGCGCTGGACCTTGCCATAGGTCCCAATCCAACCAAGTAGGCACCTCAACTTCCTTCCCTACTCCTATAGACTCACGGTTATTGGTATACCAGCCCTTTCCAAAATACACTCTTCCTATGGCACCAGACTTCAATGCGTTTATTCCTTCAACCACATTAGGCCAGGAGCGACGCTGATTCCCCATTTGAATTACTTTTCCATACCTTTTTGCCGCTTGCACCAAAATTTCACCTTCATTGGGGTTGTGACTACATGGCTTTTCCACATACACGTGCTTTCCCGCTTCCATGGCCAGAAGGGATGCGGGAGCATGCCAATGATCCGGTGCAGCAATCACCATAGCATCAACATCCTTGCTTTCCAAGGATTTACGAAAGTCGGTATACGTCTTTGGCTTCCTACTTTGGCGTTTTTTTACATTGGTCACACAATTTAAGGCAGCTCTACTGTCCACATCACAAACATGGATTACCTCACAGTTATTTTGAGCAGCAAAATTTTGAGCTAATGAATCCCCTCTACTGTTAACCCCCATCATGGAAACATTGATACGATCATTGGCCCCCAGAATTCGGGCATAACTTTTAGCGCTAAATTGTGGCAGCATTCCAGCGGTGGCAATAAAAGCCGAACTGGCTGCTGTTTTTTTAATAAAACTTCTTCTTGAATTTGATTTCATTCCATCCATGTTTAATCATTTATAATATTGTTTATCTCTTTTTGGACTAAAAAAACTAGTACAGGTCAGAAAACTCCAACCCAAGGGCACCGATATCTTCTTTAGAAATTTCTCCAGAGCATATGAGGGTACGAAAAGCAAAACGAACTGAATCTCCTTTTTTCAAACTCAAGTTCATAGTTTCCTTCCCTTCCGAAAACGTATTTTGCCCCAGGGGATTTACCGCAAAAAGGCCATAGCCCCGAGCGTGCCAATAGGCCGGATAACCAGGATTCTTCTTATGATCAAGAATCACTACGGCCACATTTTCCTCTTGGTATTTTCCAAAAAGTTTCATCCATTTGGCACGGGTACCCCAAACATCCTCACCTGTAATTCCTTCACTACTTAGATAATCCCCAGAAACCACATCATTATCAATAACTTTGATCGACTCTGGATTTCCGTATGCATCCGTTAGCGTTAGAGGATCTTCTGATGGCAATTCCAGTTCTCGACTCACCCTAATGGCAAACATACCTTCCTTGGTATCCTTGAATAAAATATCCTCTTGGGCCGTTAACGTACTTATCCAATCTATGACCCTTACCCTGCCCTTATCCATAAAATGAAGTTCAATATCTTCCTTTATCTGTGTACGTCCCTGAGCTTCCCAGTTGGTTCGTACACGTATCATTCCTTGGGTATCATCGGCCTTTGCCTCGACAACCTTTTGATGCTTGATGACCCCACTAAATGGCTTGCGATCTTCCGGGGTAGCCTCTGAATGCCCCCAGTAATCAATACCATTAACATCTCCATAATTCATCCACATCCCTATATGATGGGGATGATCCGCACGCTCGCCAGCCACACTCTTTAATGGATATTTACGTGTAATTTCGGTCCCTTCAGAAGTTACTATGGGCCATAAGCATGGTTTCATGATATTATCCGGATAGATATAGGAAGTAAATAATTCATCCCCAAAGTAGACATCCACTTTTTGTTCCGATACTTTATTGTCTACCCTAATAGCCGCCTTTTCCGATTCTTGTTCATGTTCCACCTTATTCTTATTGGACTTGCCATTTCCACAAGAATTCAGAATTAGTAACAAAAGAGCACAAAACAGCAAACTTAATTTCATTCCTTTTTTCATTTATTACGCTTATTGAAAATTGATATAGTAGTCTACATTCTCTTTAATGATTATATCCAATGGCACATACTGCACGGTGGAGGGGGATTTTTTGTAAACAAAAAAATCGAACAAGGTCTTTACAGCGGTTACTCCTTGAAATACCGGTTTTTGAGAAATAATATAATCGATATTTCCCTTCTTCAATTCAACCACATTTCCTGGGACAATATCAAACCCCACCACCTTTATGTCCAGTTCGTGCAACGCGTGATACCTAGAAATTAGATGCGCCCTGGAATTACTAACAAACACCCCTTTAGTACCTGGGTTTTTGATGTAGTATTTGGTCAGCTCCCTGCTTACTTCTGTCTCAAGGGTAGAAGGTATGGTTATGGAATTTATTTTCCTATTTGCCAATGCTGCGTTACTTATAAAGAATTCCCTAAATCCCTTTTCCACAAGGGCTGTGTGGGCACTATTCTCGAATCCTTTTACCAGATTTACAACAAGAATATCATCTGAAGGACCCAAAATTGAGTTCAATAATTTACCGGCTATATATCCGCTACCTTTTAAGTCAGGCCCAATATAACTGAGGTTTTTCTTATTCGGGATGTTCGCATCAATAAAGACATAAGGAATATTCCTTTCCTCGAGCTTTTTCACGAAGCTTAAACTTTCCTTCTCAAATAGGGGAGCCAAAATTACACCACTTGGATTCTTCTCTAAAATAACATTGGCACTTTTGACAAAACTCGATTCATCAAACAAACTGTACTCATAAGAATCCAGCTCCATCCCAAAATCCCTATGCAGCTCCATTGCCTTATCCACACCTACTCTTGGCAACGTCCAATAACTTTGGGCAGTGGTCGCCTCCGGAAATAGGGAGCAAACGGTAAACTGCTTCCCCAAAGCTAAAGTCCGAGCCAAAAGATTGGGATTAAATTCCAATTTTTCAATAGCTTCTTCTACCTTTTTCCTTTTAGCAATGGATACTTTCCCTCTATTGTGCAAGACCCTGTCTATAGTTCCAATAGAGACATTGGCATAGTTTGCTAAATCTTGAATAGTGGTCTTTTTATTTTTTGCCATTGAAAATAAACCTATTTAATAATGTATAATTTAAAAAGTGTGTAGGTACACAAATATAAAAATTATCAGGAAACACAAGGCTTAAAACAGAAATATTATCGCTTTTTTTATAAATAAAATTGTAAAAATGTGTAAGCACACACTTTTACAATAAGACAACGAACCTTGTTATTGCGGCCATGATAAGCAGCTTTGTCCACAATGGGCATCATCCAATAAGAGTAACTATAAGATAGCTTTACAAAGATCGCCTAATGGCTATAAACAAAAAAATGAACAAGGAGTAGGCAATAAAAAATGGAATTATGAAGTCCGCCCATCCTAAAACCAACATAACACTGATCAACAAGAGCTGAAACCCAAGACCAAAGGTAGAAACTGCGGTCATAAGCCAATTGGGCAGATGCTTTCCATTGGCGGCCCCGGCATCCAGCTTATAAATAATCATATCAAAACTGCCATAAAGCATTTTATACCACCAAAAAAGGACGTTCACATTTCGCTGCCGCTCCCCTGCCAGCGCCACCGGAGTCCCAGTTTCAAAAATTCGACTTGTAACATCGCCTTGGAACTTATTTCTCAATATTACGTAATAGTAGTTATACAAGGTGCCTTGAAGTTGCAGCCCCAAGAATGCTATTACAGTGGAACCAAAATCTACATTGGTTATTCTCCAAAGCACTAAAAATATTAGCATATTCAGTACAAAATCGGAAAGGGAGTCAAAATATCGACCGGTATAAGAGGGCGTATTCTTTATTCGCGCCAACTCACCATCTGCGGCATCCAAGATAGATTTAAGAATAAAAAAAAGGCCTGCGTACCAATAATACCCATAATACATGCATACCACCGCTATTATACCGGAGACAAGAAAGCCGAAGGTAACATGAATAGGCCCAATAGTCGTTTCTTTAAGTCCGTTTGCAATACCCCTAGCTATAGGCCTACCGTAATCCGAAAGGTCTAAAAATCTATGGTCTTCCGGTAATTTAGACATTCTCAGCTTTTTTAATGGAACATTGTTAACGACTTAGGCACATAGTATAACACATCACACCAGTTCATCCTTACTAAATATACAATTAAATAAGCAGGCCGTTATCTGGGGCATCAAAAAACAATGTGGCCTATCTGTAAATTTTCAAAAGAAATGATGAGAATCATAAGAAAATTGGTATTGTCCAGATAACAAGCAACCCTATTTTACCCTTCCAAAATCTCCAATTGTTGCAGGACATCATTTTCAGTAACAGGATAAGGGACGCCTTCCAAAATAGTTTTATAAACATCCTCAAACAAATTGATATATGATGAATTTGCAGATTCAATTTGCTCATTATGCCTTTCGCCATTCTCGGAAATTGTGGTGAGCACACCAAATTTATCCGATTCTTCAGTGCCAAATAAAGGATCTCCAGGACTCATTCCCGACAACAATTGCTGTTCCTGAATGTCCGTGCGTTGTTTCACAAAGGTACCCTTGGTGCCGTTAAGAACAAAAGCGGCTTGTGGCTGTACCACCAACATGCTCATTGTTATAAATACCTGCACACCTTTTGGATACCATAAATGTATATGCACATAATCGTCCACTTGGGTTTGGGGCCTAAATTGCCCCTTGTACTTTCTCCATTCCAGAGGGTATCCAAAAAGGGCTATGCTAGCGTCTAACAAATGTGGCCCTAGATCATACATAAGACCACTCCCCGGCACTGGTGTTTCCTTAGCTACCTTAGGGCCTATATTATATCGATATCGATCATAGCGCATATGAACCTCAACTAGTGACCCCAGTTTTCCAGTCTCCAATACTCGTTTTACCGACAGAAAATCGCTATCATACCTCCTATTCTGATAGGGCAGAATACAACGTTCAACCCTTTTTGCCTCGGCAAAAAGCTCCTTGGCCTCTGCACTGGTAACACAAAAAGGTTTTTCTACCAAAACGTGTTTTTTTGCTATGAGCGCTTTTAGAGCAAATTCGAAATGCGTAAAATTGGGTGTATTTACCACAACCAGTTCAATGTCCTTATCCCCTATAAGCTCGCCAACAGTGTCATAACTTTTAATATTGGGATAACTCTCTCTTGCGGTTTTTTTACTTCTCTCCACAACTGCGGTTAAATGGAATCCAGGATGCTCCCTTAAAAAAGGGGCATGAAATAAGGTGCCCGACATTCCAAAAGAAAGAATACCTGTTTTAATCGATTTTACAGCCATAGAAAGAATTATTTAAGTCTTTAAATTTTCAGGATTGGAAACAACCACCAAATTACACCATTTAAACAAGCGTGACTAATTAAGTTGGCCTTCTCTACGTTCTCTAAATTGATTATTTTAACAGCCTATCAAGGACCTAAAAATCAGTAATTTATAAATTCACTTATTGGCTTTCTGGAATATAAATATTAAAGGTAGCCCCGGCGTTTTTCTCTGAAGATGCCGCAATATACCCATTGTGATTTTCAACTATCTTTTTAACAATGGCGAGACCAATACCAGTACCTGTGTATTCTGTCTTTCCGTGTAAGCGCTGAAAAAGTTCGAATATTCTTTCATGGTACTGCTGATCAAAACCTATCCCGTTATCCACTACGGTAATTTGGCAGTATTTTTTAGCTCCAGATTTTTTATGTGACCCGAAATCCAATTCAGTAGTCAATTTACTCGTAATTATAATATGAGGGGCCTGATCAAACCTACTAAATTTGATTGAGTTACTAATGAGGTTATACAGTAATTGCCGAAATTGAAAAGGAATTACATGAACCCTACAAGGCGTATTGTAATCTATCACTGCCTGACGTTGTTCCAATTCCTCTATTAGCTCCAACTTAACATCCTCCAAAATTGAAGTTAAATCTACCCGTTCAAAATTTCCTTTTTGCGTATCAGTTCGAGAATAGGCTAACAAGTCCTGAATCAAATCTTGCATCCTGCGTGCAGCGCTTTGAATCCTGACGAAATAGTCCATTCCGGTTTCTGAAATATTCCTTTGTTCTTTGTCTATTAATCTTGATGCGAAAGTTTGAATCTTACGCAAGGGTTCTTGCAAATCATGGGAAGCAACATAGGCGAAGGAAGCCAGTTCCTTATTATTTTTATTTAATTCTACATTTTTTCTTTCCAGGTCTTCTTGATAATCCAGAATAACCTCTTCATTTTTCTTTTTCTCGCTTAAATCTGTAATTATAATCCCCACTGTTGCAATGTTTGGCCTCAAGGAAGTCAGGGAGATGTATACTGGAATTATGGAATCATTAATATTTAGATTAATCTCCCCTTTACTTTTTTTGTCAAAGGATTTTTGAAACAACTCTTTAAATTTCCCATGGGAATCCTTATCTACAAAATTCAATAAGGAGGCCCCAATTACTTGATCATAAGTAGATTTTAACAACTCACAAAAATAAGGATTGGTATAAACGATCATGCCTTCTTCAGTGACATTGATTGCGCCTTCCCCAAATTCTTCGATTAATACCCTATAGGCATAATCCCCGCTTTGAAGTGTATATACCTCAGATCGATTGTCCCTGGTAACGGCAAAGGCATCAACCTCTCCCATTCGTATAGCATTGACCAGCTGCTCCGAATCTTCCAGCCGACTTTCGAGATCCTCAATCTTTTTTAGTAAACTTTCGATGGATATCTGCGTCATTAGCTTCCATTAAATTGAATACCTAGAGCTTTAACCACTTTTTCTGTATCAGCCAACGTACCGACCAAAGTTTTCTTAGGCAATGGCAACTGTTTGATTAATGAGGGACTAAAAATAATATGTTGTTCCGCTGCTACTTCCGGGTGCTTATAGATGTCAATAATTTCCAGTTCGAAGGCACCTGATAAATGTTCTTCACTTAAGCGCTTAATATTTTCAATCGCTTCCATGGATTTTGGGGACATTCCTGAGACATAGAGCTGAAGAATTAATTTATTTTCTGAAATAAACTTAAAGGTGTCTTTATTTTTCATGTCATAATTTTCTTCTCCTTGTCCAAGGCACGAATATTCAACCCCACCAATACCCTTTCCTCATTGGAGAGGTCACCTATGATTTTCCTCAAAGGTTCTGGAAATTTTCTCACCAAAGTAGGAATCGCAAATATTTGATCACCCTCGGCCAATTGCGGATTTTTCAATAAATCTATCACTTCAATGGTATAATTCCCATCCAAATGTTCCTTGCAATATTTGTTTATATTCTGCAAGGCCGTAATAGATTTAGGGGTCTGACCTGCTATATATAATCGCAATTCGTATTTCTTTGATTTTGTCATGCTATTACAAATTTAGCAAATTGTATTTTTAAATTAATTCTCCTTGAACCTTAAGCCCTTATTGGAAATAGCAAACTCCTTTTTCCCATTAAAATGCCCCATGCCCCTGGCCTTCACCACCAACAAACTCCTTTCCCTATTACCTTTTCTGTTTTCGTTCCTAACATTGATCCAATTATCGGCCAATGATGATACAGCTTCTACAGTGGGATCGTAATGAGAACTGTCGTTGTTATGTATCAAAGAGGTAAATACAGCATTGACCTGATTAATCTTCAAGGTATCCATTAACCTGACCAACATGCCCCTAACCTCACTAGAGCTTCCAATTGTAATAAGACTACTTATAGGGTCTATTATTACCGTCTTTGGCTTTAATTCCGCCATTAATTTATGAAGCATCAACAAATGCATTTCCAACCCCTGCAAGGAAGGTCTAGAAGCATGAATGTGGACCAACTTGGCCTCAACCGCGGGTCTAAGATGTAATCCTATTGAATCCATATTACGAAGCAACTGTTCTGGGGACTCCTCAAAAGAAAAGTATAGCACTGGCTCATTACGGTTACAACTTTCCATTGCAAAATAAGAAGCCAAAATAGTTTTGGAGGTGCCAGCGGTACCGGTAATTAACGTACTACTTCCCCTATACAGACCATTTAATGTAAACAAGCCATCCAGATCCGATAACCCGTAAGAAATGACATCGGTAGGAGATTGATAATCCAACTTTAATGAAGTAATCGGGATTACGGAAACACCGTCTTCATCTATAATAAATGGGTATTCATTGGTGCCATGGGTGGAACCCCGATATTTTACAACCCGAAGTCTTCGGGTAGCAATTTGGTCTATCACCCGGAAATCCAATAAAATAACACAATCAGATACATATTCCTCCAAACCTTGTCTGGTAAGGGTATTTTCCCCTCGTTCTCCGGTTATTACAGCGGTCACCCCTTTATCTTTCAAAAACCTAAACAGGCGACGTATTTCAGAGCGCAGAATAGACAAATTATCCATTCCAATGAACAAAGACTCTATAGTATCCAACACCACCCTTTTGGCTCCTATGGCATCAATAGCATAGCCCAGTCTAATAAACAATCCTTCCAGGTCATATTCCCCAGTTTCTTCGATTTCCGATCGTTCAATATGGACATGGTCGATTCGAAGTTTATTTTCGGACTTCAACTGCTCAAGATCAAATCCCAGGGAGCGTACATTTTCACCTAAGTCACTGGCCGATTCCTCGAAGCTCATAAATACTCCCGGTTCATTGTACTCCGTAATCCCTTTTACCAAAAATTGCATGGCAAAGAGGGTCTTACCACAGCCAGCACTACCACAAATTAAAACAGGTCTCCCCTCAGGAAAGCCACCTGTTGTTATTTCATCCAATCCGTTAATTCCAGAAGGGGTTTTTGGAAAACCATTATGTTTAACAACCGTCATTCAAAAAAATATTAATGTTAAAATAAGATATACTAAATATTATATTTTATAATTATCTATTTCTTCTGCATCTATGTTATCCGGTCTATAAAAATATTTTAACTTAATAGGTAGGGTTTAAAACTCCTAGCGTATAAATTTTTTCGTCATTTTTCATGTATCTGTGCTTACCCCCTGACCTAAGGCAATCATTTTGTATTACCCAATAACAATATTCCGAATGCCGAGGTTGAATTTGTTATTATCGGAAAGTCCTTTTTTATTCTATTTGAGACTATAGAGTCTCCAAAAAATATTTTCTGAGTATTGATAAACCGGATATAAAAAGAATGGTTTGGCGATAATGGATGTTTATTAGTTTTTGAGTTTCAAAAATTACAACCCTCTTTAAGCTAGTCGCCAAACCCTAAGTTAGAGGCTGCTTCTCCAGTACCTTCATTATATCATAAGCTCCCATGGTTATCATTAACAGCAGCCAATATTTTAAACCCAGCTGTTTGGCAAAAATATCAGGGTATATCTGCAAGGGTTAACTCATCCAATCAAAAAATTAACGCAATATATGCTCAAGGCCAATTCCTTTAATTAAACATATACACCTTTAATAATAGCACAAATGGTTTTGCCACTGAAGACCAACAAAGCCACCCTTCCAAATTCCATTGTAGCCAATCCTCAGCACACCTTTAGCCTAAGTTTTCCAAACTCTTCTCCAAGGTATCTATCTTGGCTAGGGCATCTGCCTCCTTCTGACGTTCCAAATCAATTACCTGCACCGGGGCATTGCTCACAAAACGTTCATTGGATAATTTTTTACGAACCGAAACCAAAAATCCCTTGGTATATTCCAATTCTTCCTCCAACTTTTTAATTTCCGCCTCAATGTCAATTGCTCCCACCATAGGAACAAAATATTCGTTGGACTTCACCCTAAAAGTCAAGGCACCATCCACCGCGTTGGCTACATAGTCAATCGCTGATAAATTGGTCAGCTTGGCAATTACCACATCCCAGTCCTTAGAAATATTTCCTTCGTTTAATATGGCAAGTTCAAGGGGCTCTTTCATTGGAATGTTCTTTTCCTTTCGGATGGTACGAACCCCGGCAATAACCTCGGATGCGAAATTAAAACCTTCAATCAGGTCCTCATTCACAGGCTTTACCTCTGGCCATTTTGCAATGACCAATGCCTGCTCCGGGCTACGTTCGGTAATGTGCTGCCAAACCTCCTCCGTAAGAAATGGCATAAACGGATGCAATAGCTTAAGGTTATCCTCAAAAATATGAATCACCGCATCAAATGTAATCCTATCTATAGGCTGCTGGTAAGCTGGCTTAATGATTTCCAATAACCAAGAACTATAATCGTCCCAAACCAGTTTATAAATAGCCATCAATGCATCCGAGATACGATACTTACTAAAATGATCCTCTATTTCTGAAAGGGTCTTGTTAAATTTTGAAGTATACCACGCTATACCCAATTTGGAAGCCTCTGGTTGTGGCAAGTCGGCCACTTCCCATCCTTTAACCAAGCGGAAGCCGTTCCAAATTTTATTGGCAAAGTTTTTTCCTTGTTGGCAAAGGGCTTCATCAAACATTAAATCATTACCCGCAGCAGAACTCAACAAAAGTCCAACACGGACTCCGTCAGCACCGTAATCTCTGATTAATTTGAGAGCATCAGGTGAATTCCCAAGTGATTTGGACATTTTACGCCTTTGCTTGTCACGTACAAGTCCGGTAAGGTATACGTTTTCAAAAGGTTTTTCTTGGCGGTATTCATACCCGGAAACAATCATTCTGGCTACCCAAAAGAACAAAATGTCCGGCCCGGTCACCAAATCATTGGTAGGATAGTAATACTCTATTTCCTTATTATTGGGTTCCAAAATCCCATTAAAAACACTCATTGGCCAGATCCAGGAGGAAAACCAGGTGTCCAGCGCGTCCACATCCTGTTTTAGGTCTTCCAAACTTAAATCTGCATTCCCCGATTTAACCTTGGCCAATTCCAATGCCGCTACCTTTGTCTCGGCCACTACAAAATCTTCCTGTCCGTCGCCAAAATAAAAGGCTGGGATTTGTTGCCCCCACCACAATTGGCGCGAAATATTCCAATCGCGGATGTTTTCCATCCAATGTCGATAGGTATTTTCGAATTTTTTTGGAAACAACTTAACATCTTCATCTTCCAAAACTGCTTTTATAGCAGGTTTGGCCAAATCTTCCATACTCAAAAACCACTGATCGGACAATCTTGGCTCAATGACCGCTTTGGTCCTTTCCGAAGTACCAATTTTATTTATATGCTGTTCGGTCTTTACCAAATAACCCTTTTCCTCCAATTCCTTAGAAATGGCCTTTCTGACCACAAAACGGTCCTGACCTTCGTAATGAAGGCCAAAACTATTTAAACTGGCATCCTCGTTAAAGATATCAATAGTCTCCAGATTGTGTTTCTCCCCTAAGGCTTTATCATTGACATCATGTGCCGGGGTTACCTTAAGACATCCCGTACCAAATTCCACATCAACATATTCATCCTCAATTATAGGGATTACCCTATTACAAATCGGCACTATGGCCTTTTTGCCTCTTAAATGGGCATAACGTTCATCATTGGGATTAATACAGATCGCAGTATCTCCTAAAATGGTCTCCGGCCTCGTTGTAGCTATAGTTACCGTTTCCTCTGAATCTTCTATTTTATAGGTCAAATAGTACAGCAGCCCTTGTCTTTCCTCGTAGACCACCTCTTCATCGGACAGGGTAGTTTTTGCCTCGGGGTCCCAATTCACCATACGATAGCCCCGGTATATCAGACCTTTATTATATAGATCAACAAAAACTTTGATCACGGAAGCGGACATATTGTCATCCATGGTAAAAGCGGTGCGCTCCCAATCACAGGAACAGCCCAATTTCTTTAACTGTTCCAGGATCACCCCTCCATATTCATGGGTCCAGTCCCATGCATGCTTCAAAAATTCTTCCCGGGTAAGATCTTTTTTATCTATTCCCTGCTCCTTTAATTTGGCAACTACCTTTGCCTCCGTAGCTATGGAGGCGTGATCGGTTCCAGGTACCCAACAGGCATTTTTCCCCATTAAACGAGCCCTACGGATCAATACATCCTGTATGGTGTTGTTCAACATATGCCCCATATGGAGAACACCGGTAACATTTGGTGGAGGTATAACTATGGTATAGGGCTCCCTATTATCAGGGGTGGAATGAAAATAATTATGTTTTGTCCAATAGTCATACCATTGGCCCTCTACCCTTTGAGGTTCATATTTTGAAGGAATCTCCATTATTTGGAACAGTTTTTGCTTACCCTATAAGGGCGATTACTAAATGAGTGCAATATTAAGGTTAAACTTGAAGTAATTCTAAGGTTTTTATCCATTTAGAAATACGAAACAAAAATAAGTAACGTTCTTACATAACAAAAGAATTTTGGAGGTTCATTAAAAACATTTACTTTTGAAATTCACCAAAAACTAAAAATAATGAAAAAAATAGTACTAGTTCTATTTATTGGTCTATTAGGTTTTGGCCTGACCGCTCAAGAAAATGCAGCGAAAATTAAATTCAAAACAGAAACAGTTGACTATGGTGAAGTTGCTAAAGGAAGCGACGGTGTAAGGGTATTTGAATTCACAAATACAGGGAATGCGCCACTAGTTATTAGCAAAGTGAGCTCCAGCTGCGGATGTACCATTCCAAAAAAACCGGAAGGTCCAATTTTACCAGGTAAAACAGGTGAGATACAAGTAAAATACGATACTAACAGAGTGGGGCCAATTGCAAAAGCGATTACTGTAATTTCCAATGCTGACACCCCTACGAAAGTGTTAAAAATAAAAGGAAAAGTATTGCCTCCAGAAGGCAAATAATTATCTCTTAAAACACAAAAGGCTTGTTAGGTACTGCATTATGTACTTATCAAGCCTTTTTTTTATTCGTGAGACCCGTCTTTCAAAAGCCTCGGGCACATTGAAAGTGGATGGCCTAACCAATTGCGCTTTTCTGGAGGTCTCCGGTTTAACACCCCTACCCTTGAATCGATTCTTCAAAAGGGACCAGGACCTGCCTTGGGGTTTAGTATCATTTAATTAAAAACATCTTTTAGGACATAGGTAAGCAGCATGTCCTTTTGGTAACGTTCTATTAAGACCTTTATCCTTTTGCCCTCCTTTTCATTGAGCATATGCAGGATTTGTTGAAGTTTGTAGTCGTGCACCTTTTTTCCATTTACAGCCAAAATAACATCTCCTTCCTGCAAACCTGCCTCTTGTCCAGGGCTTCCGGCACGTATACCTGACACTATAATTTCCGGGACCATACTTATCCTCGTCATGTTCTCGAAGAGTATTTGCACGTCCCCGAACGATTTGCCATTATCCGCCAACACCACCCCTCCGGCACCGCCTATACTTTCAGAAACATAGCGCATCCCGTTATGCTGGATATCTATCCCACTCAAATTAAAATCAAATGGGTGATTAAAAAAAGCATTTTTTCGCAAACTCAGGGTACTATTACCATAGTTGAATACCAGGGTAAATCTTTTTAGGACCTCCCCGCCCAAACTGCCGTTTCTATTCCCGAAGGAGGTAATGGAATTAAAATACTGTAAATCAGGAAATGCAGTTTTGGCACCCCTTAAATGAAAGCCGCCCAAGTTGATTCCGTCTATTTTGGTTCTTTTTCCGTAAATGCTTCCACTTAGCCCTTGGCCAAGAAAGTCCACATAATTGTTCTTGGGCACCCGCAATCCTTTATCCAGATCTTCAAAAAGCCATACGGCATCAGAACTACCCGAATCTATTAAAAGTTCTACAGAAATACTGCGTTTATTTCTCATAAACACCTGGCCTTGAACATAAGCTTTGTTCTGAACAATGCGTATTGGTATTGTACGGGTCTTGGAGCTTTTTTGGGACCTATACAGATCAGGAGCATGAAGTTTTAAAAATTTGGATGAATAATTAATCTCGACAACAAAACCCCTGAAGAGGTCATAACCAATAATTCCATGGACCGGCAAACCCAACCTTGGGGAAAGGTTTAGCTTTTTATCCATGACCACATAAAGCAACTGATCATTATTGACAACCTTTCCTATTTTAAAAATATTGGATTCGGAACTTAGAGCATCAATTGGCTCGCCTTCACCAAGGCCTTTAATGACAATTTCCGACACCTTGTTTAATTGAATGGAATCCTTATCCGATAAATTAAAAAGAATGGGCTTGTTTACCCCTGAATCCAAAATAAATGACAACGCTGCACCATTCACCTCTATTGGTAGAATAATGAGATTATTAACCAGTTTAAACTTTACCTTTTGGAACTTTTCTCCAGGTGGCAGTTGGTAATTTTGGGAAAACAGTACCATAGGGCAACAGTACATAAGAAAAACCATATGTCTTAAAAAAGTTGCCATTTTACCTGTTTTAAGTGACCTATTCCCTTAAATTTACAAACAAAATCTTATGCAGCAGAACAGTTTAACACATTAATACAGCATCAAATAAGACCATTTTATTGTTTTGATCATATTGATTTATCATTTTTGCCTAAAATTTGAACCCATATGCCATCAATTTCAAGAAGAGGAGAAACAATGCCGGAATCTCCCATTAGAAAATTAGTGCCTTTTGCTGAAGCAGCAATAAAAAGAGGAATCAAGATCATTCACCTAAATATTGGCCAACCTGATATAAAGACCCCTAAAATTGCCCTGGATGCCGTTAAAAACAATACACTGGAAGTATTGGCGTATAGCAGAACCGAAGGCTCCGAAAGCTATAGGGAAAAAATTACCGGATATTACGCCAAGAATGACATACATGTAGGGGCCAACGATATTATAGTTACCACAGGAGGTTCCGAAGCTTTATTCTTCGCCTTGGGGTCTATTACGGACACGGATGATGAAATTATTATTCCCGAACCTTTCTATGCCAATTATAATGGTTTTGCGAATGAAACTGGAGTTAAGGTAGTCCCGATCGTATCACATATAGAAGATAATTTTGCACTTCCTCCTATTGAGGAATTTGAAAAACTGATTACCCCAAAAACAAAAGCAATATTAATTTGCAATCCCGGAAATCCGACAGGCTATTTATACAGCAGGGAAGAAATTAAAAAACTTGCGACAATTGTAAAAAAACACAATCTGTTCCTAGTTGCCGATGAGGTATATCGCGAATTCACTTATGATGGCAGAGAGCATTATTCCATTTTACAGGAAAGTGGACTTGAAGAACACGCCATTATAGTAGACTCGGTTTCCAAAAGATATAGTATGTGCGGGGCCCGAATAGGATATTTGGTCTCAAAAAACAAGGAAGTGATGCAGACCGCCCTTAAATTTGCCCAAGCACGCCTTTCCCCTCCTACCTTTGCACAGATTGCATGTGAAGCTGCCTTGGAAACCCCACAGTCCTATTTCGACGATGTAAAAGAGGAGTATGTGGAACGCAGAAACATCTTAATTTCCGAATTAAGCAAACTTGAAGGTGTGGTTGTGGCCAAACCCCAAGGCGCATTTTACTGTATTGCCCAACTACCAATTGAAAATGCCGACACTTTTGCCAAGTGGTTACTGGAAGATTTCAATGTGGATGGGGAAACTGTTATGGTAGCTCCTGCCGCAGGCTTCTATGCTACTGAAGGGCTGGGCACCAACCAGATCAGAATTGCCTATGTCTTGGAAAAAGAAGATTTAATTAGAGCAGTTCACATTCTGAAGGAGGCATTAAAAGCCTATGTACTCTAATGTTCATACAAGAAGACATAAACCTTAAAAAGTATAATACTTTTGGAATTGATGCAAAGGCAAAATTATTTTGCGAAATAAATTCGATTCCTAAACTGCAGCAGGCACTTGCACTTGAGGGCTATCCCAATATTTTTGTTCTTGGGGGCGGAAGCAACATGCTTATTACAAGAGACCTGGAAAACCTTGTGTTGTATATCAATTTAAAAGGAATTGAGGTGGTATCGGAAAATAGTGATGAGGTCACTATAAAGGTCAATGCAGGCGAAAATTGGCACAATATGGTATTGTGGACCTTGGAACACAATTATGGAGGCTTGGAGAATTTATCCCTTATCCCAGGAAATACAGGTACCGCGCCAATACAGAACATTGGAGCCTATGGTGTTGAACTCAAGGATACGTTTGTAAGCTGTGAAGCCATGGAAATAGCTACACAAAAACTAAAAACCTTCAACAAGGAAGAGTGTCGGTTTGGCTATCGCGATTCCTATTTTAAAAATGAAGGGCTGGGGAAATATATAATCACTTCGGTCAATTTTAAATTGACCAAAAGAAATCACAAGCTAAAGGTAGCGTACGGGGCCATTGTTTCCGAATTACAGAATAGCGGTATCACGGAGCCAGGTATTAGGGATGTCTCCAACGCAGTTATTTCCATTAGAAAAAGCAAGTTGCCAGACCCCAAAGAGCTGGGTAATAGTGGAAGTTTTTTCAAAAATCCAGTAGTGGACAAAAAACAATTCGATAACTTTAATCAATTATACCCCAATGCCCCCTTTTACAAAGTTTCCCAAAATGAATTCAAGATCCCTGCAGGTTGGCTCATAGAGCAATGCGGATTTAAAGGAAAACGATTTGGAAATGCCGGAGTACACGAAAATCAGGCCTTGGTATTGGTGAATTACGGAAATGCAACCGGTGCGGAAATAATTGATTTGGCAGAAAATATTATCGAAAGTGTTTTTCAAAAGTTTGGAATTGGAATTATACCTGAGGTCAATATCATAAAATAGCCCCTGACACATTGTGCCAAGGGCTATACCAAACCAAACTAACCAAAAATTAAATGCACAGTTACCAGCTGTCCATTTATCCATTTAATACGCTAAGTATAACAATCAATTTTAAAATTTAGCGTTTGTGTATATACGATGAAAATTAGAGTATCGGATGACTGTCAAGAAACTTTTTTTTGAGAACACACCTACTATATGAGCATATTACTGGAAAATCATATTATTGAGCTTCTTCAGGAGCGAAATGACAAAGCCATTTCCCTACTGTACGAACATTATGGGGACACCTTATATGGTGTCGCCTTTAAAGTAGTGCGCGATGAAGATTTGGCGCAGGACGTGGTACAGGAAAGTTTTGTTAAGATTTGGAAAAAATCCGATTCTTACGACCCCACAAAAGCCAAATTATTTACCTGGCTTTTTAGGATAACCCGCAATACCGCCATAGATAAGTTACGGAGTGCAAGCAACAAATCCGACAAGGAAATCCAAATGGATGTTTCCGACGTATATAAACTAGGAACTGAAGGCGTAATTCCCGACTTGATAGACGTTCAGGATAATTTGGAAAAAATAGATTCAAAATATCAAATTGTATTGGACGCCTTATTTTTTCAAGGAATGACCCAACAGGAGGCAAGCGAAGAATTGGACATTCCACTAGGTACCATTAAATCTAGATTAAAGATTGGACTAAGGGAATTAAAGAAGATATATGGTTCAACGATGGTGTTCGCCTATCTATTAAATTTTATTATCAATTAAAGTACAAGCGTATCAAGACTTAGACGCAACTATTAAGTTAACGTAAAGACTTATCCGGCCAAAGTGTGCTGCAAAAGAATAAAACCATGAAAGAAAAAATTAGAATATTTTTGGAAACGGACCTATTAGAGAAATATCTATTGGGAACAACCTCCAACGAGGAAACATTGCAGGTGGAAAGATACATTGCCATGTATCCCGAAGTTAGAAATACTTACATTGAACTTCAAGAAAACCTTGAAATATTTGCCAAGTTACATGCTATTAAAACTCCGGAAGGCCTTAAAGAAAAAATTCAAAACAAAATCAAAAAGGGCAATTCCAGCAGGTCAAAATTCTTTAAGTACGCAATAGCGGCTAGTTTTACGGCACTACTTTTTGCTGGCGCCTCCTATTTCTTTTGGAACCAAAACCAAAACTTGCAGGAAGAAAATGTTATTGTCAACAATAAGATACAAAACCTGGAAGAGAATATGCGTTTACAGTTAGAGGATGTTAGAAATCAATTTATTGTACTTAACAATCCAAAAACGAAGCGCCTTGCGGTTAAAGGAAACAACAAGGCCAAGGAGCTCAAGGCCGTAGCCTACGTTAATCCTGTAAAAAAGCTTTCCTACATCAACGTGAGCAAATTGCCAAACCTACCAGAAAACCAATGCTACCAAATGTGGGCAGAGGTCAACGGACAAATGCTGAATTTAGGAGTAATACAGGAGGCTAGCAATAGTGAAAAATTAATGGCCCTACCCTATGGCGAGAATGCCGTGGGATATATTACCATAGAACCAACAGGTGGCAACTCGAGCCCTACAGTAGAAAATATAGTGGCCAATATTTCCTATTAAACCCTAAGACTTAAAGTAATCTTAATCCTTCTTAAGAAGGTTATTAATTTCATATCTTTGCCTAAAATTTATGCAAGGATATGAAATTACTACTTTTAACTATAGTGCTGTTAGCACTTGCGTTTGCCGGTATCGCAATTAAAATATGGTCTAAAAAGGACGGTAAATTTGCAGGAACATGCGCTAGTCAAAGTCCATTTTTAAACAAAGACGGAGAAGCATGTGGCTATTGTGGCAAACTCCCTACGGAACAGGATTGCAAAAAAGACACCCTTACCCAATAAACTTCCCCATAGTATTATTCTTGACAAAAGCTCATCTTGGACAAAACCGAAGAACCCCTTCCCAACCTTATTAGAAAAGCCAAATTAGGCAATCAAATAGCTTTCAGCGCACTATTGAACAGTTTTTGGAACGATGTCTACGGGTTTCAATTAATCCGCACTAAAAATGAGAACGATGCCGAGGATATAACGATCCAAACATTTTCAAAAGCTTTTGACAAGATCCATACATTTGATGACAAATACGTTTTTAAGACCTGGCTTATTGCAATTTCGAAAAATCTGCACATAGACCTGATTAGAAAAAGTAAAAGAAATGTATTGCAAGGCAATCAGGAAAGCAGCAACGAAGCCATAAAAAAAGTATTGGATGACGGCCCCTCCCCAGAAGACAGTTTAATTACGGAACAAAATTTAGCCGTTTTATTGGCATACATCAAAAGGCTTAAACCGCATTACCAAGAAGTTATTAATCTTAGGTATTTTCAAGAGCTTCCTTACGCAGAAATAGCTGAAAAGTTAGGAGAACCAGTCAATAACGTAAAGGTAAAATTATTGCGTGCCAAAAGACTTCTTGCCGAAATAATTAAAAATAACAATAATTAGTATTGATAGTCCGCACTTGGTAGTAGTGCTGTTGTTCAATTGAAGAATAGTACCAAGATGTTGGAAATAAAAAATTCCTATTAAGAAAATTCTTGGCCATTAACAGGCTAAAGAACAAAAGAGAAAGAGGTAAACTTTCACTTCCCAATAAATAAATCTTCCCGTCCATATCCTTCTTATCTACTTTACCGCTGTCCCCTGTCCAATATCACAAGTACCCTTATTATGTACAAGAACCAAGTAGACTGTTTCATTAGCATACTTTACCTTCAATTGGTATTTTAACTATTACCCATTTCGTATATTTGCCTAAAATTACAGTATGAGTATCGAAACTATAGACAGTGTAATACCTCCAAAAGGCAAACCCAAATGGTTACGGGTAAAACTTCCAACGGGTAAGAAATACACCCAATTAAGGGGATTGGTCGACAAATATAACCTACACACTATCTGTACCTCGGGCAGTTGCCCAAATATGGGCGAATGTTGGGGAGAAGGTACTGCTACATTTATGATTCTGGGGAATGTCTGCACTCGTTCCTGCGGATTTTGTGGTGTAAAAACAGGAAGACCTGAAGATGTAGATTGGGAAGAACCGGAAAAAGTGGCCCGATCTATTAAAATCATGGAAATTAAACACGCCGTTATCACTTCCGTTGATCGTGACGACCTAAAGGACATGGGCTCCATAATTTGGGCTGAAACCGTGAAAGCCATTAGACGGATGAACCCAAACACCACCCTAGAAACATTAATTCCTGATTTTCAAGGTATCACCACCCATCTGGACCGTATTCTTGCCGTTGGCCCGGAGGTGATTTCCCATAATATGGAGACGGTAAAAAGATTGACCCGAGAGGTGCGTATTCAGGCCAAATATGAAAGAAGTCTTGACGTTCTATCGTATCTTAAAGAAAATGGTGCCAACCGCACTAAGTCCGGAATAATGTTGGGCCTGGGAGAAAGGGAAGAAGAGGTTATACAGACTATGGAAGACCTAAGAGCGGCCAATGTTGATGTAGTTACTATTGGGCAGTATCTACAGCCCTCTAAAAAACATTTGCCGGTAAAAGAGTTTATCTTGCCTGAGCAGTTCAAGAAATACGAAGAAATAGGCCTTCAACTAGGTTTTAGGCATGTAGAAAGCGGAGCTTTGGTCCGCTCTTCCTACAAGGCGCACAAACATATCAAGTAAGCAGCACCTACACCCCATATCAAGAATATTATCCCGTTTTTATACGGACAAAAATGGCTTACCTCTTTTTATGAAACGTATTAATATTGGTATAAACGGTTTCGGCAGAATTGGTCGCACCTTATTTAGAATTCTTAGCGATCAACCCCATTTAAATGTGGTGGTCATAAACGATTTGGCCGATGCACGTACATTATCGCATTTATTAAAATACGACAGCATTCATGGAATGTTTCAAAAAGAAGTATCCCACAGTGAAAATAAAATTATTGTCGGGGAGCATGGGGTGGCACTATTAAATTACAACTCCCCAAAAGATATTCCATGGGCCAACTATAATGTTGACATCGTTATTGAAGCTACTGGAAAGTTCAAGGAAAGGTCCATTTTAACACAACATCTAAAGAATGGGGCAAAAAAAGTAATTCTTTGCGTACCTCCTACAGAAGATGACATAAAGATGGTGGTATATGGAATAAACCACGAAACCCTGGACAGCACTGATGATATTATATCCAATGCCTCCTGTACCACCAATAATGCCGCCCCTATGATCAAGGTAATTCAGGATCTTTGCGGCATAGAGCAAGCTTACATTACCACTATCCACTCCTATACCTCAGATCAAAGCTTGCACGACCAGCCCCATAGAGACCTTAGAAGGGCAAGGGCTGCAGGCCAGTCTATTGTCCCGACCACCACTGGTGCTGCCAAAGCTCTAACCAAAATATTCCCCGAATTATCCGATGTTATTGGGGGCTGCGGAATACGCGTCCCGGTACCCAATGGCTCTTTGACCGACATTACTTTTAACGTGAAAAGAGAAACCTCGATAGCAGAAATAAATGAAGCTTTTTTAAAAATATCCCAGAATGAACTTAAAAACATTCTATATTACACAAAAGATCCCATAGTTTCCATCGACATAAACAATACTTATTACTCTTGTACGTTTGATTCTCTGATGACTTCCGTTATCGGTAAAATGGTGAAGATTATCGGATGGTATGACAACGAAACCGGATACAGTAGCAGAATTGTAGATTTAATTAACTTTATTATTCGTAAACAATACGTTTGAGATATCTATTCTTACATATAACACTGAACAGAAAATCATGGCTCCTAGCGGTTCTATTGTTTTTTTGCTTTAGCCATTCCTACACCCAGGAAATCAAGGCTGCTGAGACAGATATTACATACTACTTTAACAAAGCACGGGAATTAGCGAATAAAAATAAAATGGACCCTGCCCTTGAAGACTTGAATACGGCCATGGAGATCGCCTTCAAGAACAATGATCAAAAGGCCTTAATAGATACTTACCACAAGTTTTCCATTTTATATTTAAAATTAGAAAAGGACGAGAGCGCGCAATATTACGCCGACAGGGCCAAATCCCTTTTAAAAGACATATCCTATCCCTATGGGGAGGCAACCCATAAGTATATAGATGCCATTATTTCCTACAAGGGGGGTAAAAACTTCTTGGCCATCTCAATGCTTAATGAGGCAAAACAAATAAACAATGACAGAAATTTACTGAACAATATTCTTTTTGTTGAAGGCCATATTTTTTTAAACCTGGAAAAGTATGAGAGTGCTACAAAAAATTTCAATGCTTTAGTCGTTAACACGGACATCTATGAAAAAGATTACCTAGCGGCCAGGGCCTATCTTAAATTGGCCGAAATAAAGTACAGAACAGAAAACTACGAAGAGAGCGCCAAGGATGCGGAGAGTGCATTAAAATTGGCCAGAACCAATAAATTCTTTGCGGAAATACTTGAAGCCAATGAACTACTTACCCGCGCCAATGTTAAACTTGAATTTTTTGAATCGGCCTTGTTATACAACAAAAACCTATTAAAGATAAAGGACTCTATCTTTACCCTTGAAAAAACAATAGCGGAAACAAGGACCGCGGATAGGATCCATACCAATTTTATGCGCGATGAAACCGACAGGCTGGAAGGGAAGATAGAAGAACTGAGCCAGTCTAAGAATAGAACGGAAATTACAGCCATATTAACGGCAGCCTTTTTGATTGTCATTTCCATACTCGCCATTGCCCTTTATCGGAACAACCAGATCAAGCTTAAGACCAACGATTTATTACATACCAAGAACAGTGAATTACAGACTGCAAGGGATGCCGCTGTTATGGCGATGGAAGCAAAGACCAACTTTTTGTCTACCGTTAGCCACGAATTGAGAACACCGTTGTATGCCGTTACAGGTCTTACCCACTTATTACTGGAAGAGAACCCTAGTGAGAACCAAAAAGAACATTTAAAATCGTTAAAATTTTCAGGTGATTACCTATTGAATTTTATTAATGATATTCTTCAGATCAATAAAATAGACGCTGATAAATTGGAAGCGCTTCAAATTGATTTCAATCTTAAGAAAATACTCTCCGAAGTTATCAACTCCTTAAATCAGAGCGCCAAGGCCAACAAAACAAAAATTGTACTGGAGTTTGACGAGAATATTCCATCCCACCTTTTGGGGGACCCATTAAAGCTGTCCCAGATATTTATAAACCTTATTGGCAACGGAATAAAATTTACCAAGGAGGGTCAAGTTACCGTTATCGCCAAACTGGCCAAAAAAGTGGAGGAGAATTTAACTATTTATTTTGAAGTTAAGGATAGCGGAATTGGAATAGACCCTGAAAGGCAGCTCACTATTTTTGACAGTTTTGAACAGGGCTCCATCCAAATAAACAGGGAATATGGTGGCACCGGACTAGGGCTGACCATTGTAAAGAGCCTACTGGGCCTATTTGGTAGTAAAATTCAACTTAAAAGCGAATTGGGCAAAGGAAGCTCCTTCTTCTTTGAATTGGATTTAAAAAGTAAGGACGACATTATTGATGATATCCCATTTGAAATTACCGAGGTGGATTACGATTTTACAGGGCTCCATATATTGATTGTGGAGGACAACAAAATCAACCAGGTAATTACCAAAAAAATGCTGAACAAAAAAGAAATTACCTGCGATATTGCCAACAATGGCCTGGAAGCGGTGGCCATGGTAAGAAAACAAGATTATGACTGTATCCTAATGGATATTCATATGCCCGGAATTAGCGGTGAAGAAGCCACTATAGAAATCAGAAAATTTAATAGATTGGTCCCCATTATTGCCCTTACTGCGATTTCCTTGGATGACAGTTTGGAAAGTTTTTATGCGGCGGGATGTAACGATGTGGTTACCAAGCCATTTAAACCGGAGGTATTCTATCAAAAAATTGGGGAAAATATCTTTGATATCAAAAAAAAAATTGAAGCCTAAGAATTAGAAAGACTTTTATTTAGTAGCTGCAGCAATACCTTTTCACCCTCATTTAAAAATTTATGCTTTATCCCGATAAAATATAAGTTTTTTACCCTCCCCGCCAAACGCACATAATCTTTTTCGGTCGTAAGTACCACTTTTTTAGTATTGAACAGGGCAATTTCCTTTTCCGAGAAAAAATGATGGTCCTGATAGGCCAGGTGTTCAAACTCAATTTCCTGATTTTTTAAAAAACTTACCAATGGCCCAGGATTGGCTATCCCGGTCACTAGGGTCACTTTATTATTTTTTAACCCCGCCAAATTCATTTCCCCGGTCCCTCCTTGTAATACCGAATTATAGTCCAAATAGGCAAAAACAACCTTCTGCCCTGTAATCGGACCTAATTTTTTATGAATTGCCCGCTGCTCCTCCGCACTTAAGTCAGGGGGGCATTTGGTAACCACAATAATATTTGCCCTTCTGGCTTCCTTTTTACTATCCCTTAAATTGCCTGTAGGCAAATACCAGTCATCAACATATAAATTACCATAGGCCGTTAATAGCACATATTGATCACACCTTACCTTTCTGTGCTGAAAGGCATCGTCCAACAAAATAATATCCGGTCCAACAGTTTCCTCCAAAATTGAAATTCCATTTTGCCGATCGGCATCGACCGCAACAAAGGCATTGGAGAATTTCTTATAGATCTGATAGGGTTCATCCCCCACTTCCTCCACGCCAATTCCCTGTTGCGCCAGCAAATAACCCTTTGATCTTCTACCATAACCCCTGCTCAATATTGCCATTTTCAAACCCCTATCCGCATGGGACAATAGCCATTCGATCATAGGGGTCTTCCCCGTACCCCCTACACTTAGATTGCCCACACATATGGTTGTGGTTGTGAAGGTTTTGGAATCCAAGACCCCTATATCATATAAAAAGTTACGTAAATACACCACTACGGCGTATATCAACGATATGGGGAAACCCAATTTTCTTAGTAGTTGCATTAGAACGAAAATATAATATTTTATCTTTGGAAGACCATAAATTTTGAAAATGATCATAAAACAAGTTACCGACACCCTAGAAGAGCTGGCTCCCCTTAATTATGCAGAAGATTTTGACAATGTTGGATTACTGGTAGGGAATCCCCACAAAGAGGTAAGCGGTATCCTTGTCACCTTGGACACTTTAGAAAATGTGGTGGAGGAGGCGATAACCAAGAAATGCAATCTTATTATTAGTTTTCACCCTATCATTTTTAGTGGCCTAAAGAAGATTACCGGGGCTAATTACGTGCAAAGAGTGGTTATCAAGGCCATAAAGCACGATATTGCCATTTACAGTATGCATACGGCTTTGGACAATAGCAATAAAGGGGTCAACGCCAAAATATGCGAAATCCTGGGCCTGAAAAATACACGCATTTTAATCCCTCAGAACGGCACTATAAAAAAACTGACTACCTATGTCCCCAAGACGCACGCCGACGCTCTTAAAGATGCTTTATTTGCGGCTGGAGCAGGAAATATAGGCAACTATAGCCACTGTAGTTTCACCATGGACGGCACTGGGAGCTATCAGGCAAATGCCGGAGCAGATCCTTATTTAGGAAAAATTGGTGAAACACATTTTGAGAATGAATCCCAAATAAATATAACCTATGCCGGGGCGGAGGAACCAAAAGTTATGGCCGCACTATTTAACAATCATCCTTATGAAGAGGTGGCCTATGAAGTACAAACTTTGGAAAATAAAAATCAAAATATTGGAATAGGCATGGTCGGAAATCTTGAAAATCCTATGAGCGAAACGGATTTTTTTGATTTTCTGAAGCGCAAAATGAATGTTTCATGTATTAGACACTCCAATTTTTTAGAAAAAAAAATAACTAGGGTTGCCGTTTTGGGCGGAAGCGGCTCTTTTGCTATTTCGGCGGCAAAGTCCGTAAATGCGGATGTTTTTGTAACTGCCGATCTAAAATATCATCAATTTTATGAAGCGGAAGGCAAAATACTTTTGGCAGATATTGGGCACTATGAAACAGAGCAGTTTACAAAACATCTCTTAGTTGATTATCTTACGAAAAAAATTCCTAATTTTGCAATCTCTTTATCGGAGAGCAAAACAAATCCCATCAAGTATTTTTAAATATGGCAACAAAGACAGAAACAACAGTAGAAGAAAAGTTAAGAGCACTTTATGATTTGCAATTAATTGATTCTAGAGTTGATGAGATAAGAAATGTTAGAGGAGAACTTCCTCTTGAAGTAGAAGATTTGGAAGACGAGGTACTTGGCCTTAAAACAAGAATGGATAAGCTTAAAACCGATCTTGAAACTATTAACTACGAAATAGGCGCCAAGAAAAATGTTATTGATGAAGCCAAGACCTTGATCAAAAAATACGCCGAACAACAAAAGAACGTCCGTAACAGTAGAGAATTCAACTCCCTGACCAAGGAAGTGGAGTTCCAGGAGCTTGAAATTCAATTGGCGGATAAGAATATTAAAGAGTTCAAGGCCCAGATAGACCAGAAGAAAGAGGTTATAGCTACCACTAAGGAGCGTTTGAGCGAAAGGGAATCGCACCTTAAGCACAAGAAAAGTGAATTGAACGCTATTTTGGCCGAAACAGAGAAAGAAGAAAAGGCTCTTTTGAAAAAATCAGAAGAATACCAAGCACAAATTGAGGAGCGTTTGGTAAAGGCCTATAAGAGAATCCGGAATAATGTAAAAAACGGTTTGGCAGTAGTTCCCATTGAAAGAGGTGCTTCTGGTGGTTCTTTCTTTACCATTCCACCACAGGTTCAGGTAGAGATTGCATCCCGTAAAAAAATTATCAGTGACGAACACAGTGGTCGAATTTTGGTAGACCCAGTTTTAGCAGAAGAAGAACAAGAAAAAATGCAGAAGTTATTTTCTAAATTATAGAAAATACAGCGCGAAACAAAACAAAGGCCATCTTTTTAGATGGCCTTTGTTTTTCCTAGCTATGTTGTTTTTACAAAAGACTTAAGATCTTTTGATCTACCTCCTCGGTATCCCAAATCTCTTCTATATTGGGCATCTTCATTATTTGTTTCATTATTTGTTCCTGTGCATCCCCATTGGCCAAGGCCTCTACATATGGCTTATCTGAAAAGGTTACTCTGGAATAGGCCGGAATCCATTTATCGGGATATTTTTTGGCAAATCGCTTTTCTATCTTTTTCTGTAAAATAAAATTAGGGTCGGCCGTCATACTGCTCATCTCCACAAAATTCCGATAGCTAAGTTCCGCTATTGCGTCTGCATTTGGTTTTCTTTCTAGCTGATAGGTACTAAAAATTTGTTCCCAATCATCCCCAAATTTGGCAATAATCTTGTTTAAGGCGTATATATCTTCAAACCCGGCATTCATTCCCTGTCCGTAAAACGGTACAACGGCATGTGCAGAGTCGCCCACCAATGCCACCTTGTCCCAGTAGGTCCAAGGATAACACTTAATGGTAACCAAAGCACTGGTGGGGTTTTTAAAAAAATCTGTAGCTAGGTCTTCAATGACCGGGGCTACATCGGGAAAATAGGTATTAAAGAAAAGTTTGGCCTCCTCCTTGGTATTTATTTTCTCAAAGGAAACCTCCCCTTCAAAAGGAAGGAACAGGGTACATGTGAAACTTCCTTCCAAATTGGGCATGGCAATGAACATAAATTTACCCCTTGGCCAAATATGAAACGAATGCTTGTCCAATTTATGGGTACCATCTTCATTAGCCGGAATGGTAAGCTCTTTGTATCCCACATCTATAAATTCTTGAACGTAATTAAATCTACTTCTACGTTGCATTTTGTGTCGAACCCTAGAAAAAGCACCATCGCATCCAAAAACAATATCGTACAAATATTCTTTCCACTCCCCTTTCTCAGAGTCACCTGTGTAGATCTTTCCTTCTGACAGGTTTACGTCCCATACCTTTTCCTCAAAACGAAAATCAACTCCGGCCTCTTCGGCCAAATCGATCATTTTTCGATTTAACACCCCTCTGGAAATGGACCAAATGGCTTCGCCCTCCTTTCCATATTTTTGATAGTACTCTGGTTGGCCGGCAACATGGATTGCGCGCTGGTCCAAAGGAATCGCAATTTTCTTCACTTCATCGTCAATTCCGACCTCCCTTAAGGACTTCCATCCCCTATTGCTCATTGCCAAGTTAATAGATCGTCCAGAAAATTCAACATTTCGGATATCGGGCCTACGATCATAAACCGTTATATGGTGGCCTAACTTCCGAAGGTAAATTGCCAATAAAGACCCTACTAATCCAGAACCGATTATGGCAATTTTTTTAGGAGTTTGTATCATACTAATGCTAATAGGAAAAAGTAATTGTTAAAGTAATAAATGTAGTAAAATAAAGTAACTTGTATAAAATAGATGTAATATCCTCACAAAAGGTATGTATTCCCGGAATTTCAACACCCCAATACACCTCTAGAAGGTAATTTAACATATTTATTTTTTTGCTTTCCTGGAGATCCAAACCCTATGTTTGTCCCGTATATATAACTCATACCGCTTCGGCGTCCATATATAAAAAAGTCCTTCACATTAAGACTGTGAAGGACTTTTCCCTTTATGAGTTCTTTTTTAATAGTTCTTTTTTATAAACAAAACAGGGTCCAACTATTCTAAAATTCCGTCCACTATACCATAGGCTATGGACTCTTCGGCACCCATCCAGTAATCCCGATCAAAATCCTTCATCACCTTTTCAAAATCCTGTCCGCAATTCTCTGCCAAAATTTTGGCACTCAGCTCACGAGTCTTGATGATCTCCCTGGCCTGGATCTCTATATTGGAAGCCTGCCCCCTAGCTCCACCACTAGGCTGATGAATCATTACCTGGGCATGTGGTTGTATAAAACGTCTTCCCTTTTCCCCTACGGATAATAATATAGACCCCATTGATGCTGCCAAACCGGAGCAGATGGTAGAAACCGGACTCTTCAAGGATTTAATGGTGTCATACATCGCAAAACCAGAAGTAACATAACCTCCAGGGCTATTGATGTACAATTGTATTTCTTTGTTGTTTTGCATATCCAAATACAATAAACGATCGATCACATGCTTTGCGGTATCATCATCAACCATACCCCATAGAAATACTTTTCTTTCGCCCAGCAGTTTTTCGTCTATTGCTTCTTGTATCTTTCCTTTTTTTGAACTCATTTTTTGATTTCTTATTAGGTTTCAAAAATAATGAATTTATTGGGAATAATGACAGGTAAATTATTTGGGATCCCTTTCAATTCTATTGATATAAAAACATCTGCCTTCATTTTTCCAAATAATTGCGCTTAAAAAGCCAACGGCCCGTCATTCACTATCATGTGACAGGTGGCATAGCAAAACTATTTACACCCTCTATATATAGCTGCAAACGAATTTTGTATTTTTACAATAACAAGTATTTTATCAAAAACCAACTATCTTTAAAAAAAACCGATCATGAAAAAAGCAATACTAGCCGTTTTTTGCATCACCCTTTTCTTAAGCGGTTGCAAAACGGATAAGAAAACCGAGGTTGCGGATCATAAAATGGATCTTTCCATTTTAGACAAAGTAGCTAACGCACATGGATTCGATCAATTTAAAAATGTAAAAGAAATTGCTTTTACTTTCAATGTTGACCGTACTAACAACCATTCTGAGCGTAGCTGGGTATGGAACACGGTAACCAATGACATTCAATCTATTAACAAAGGAGATAGTATTTCTTACAACCGCAATACAATGGACAGTACGGCCACGAAGATCAATGGCGGTTTTATAAATGACAAATATTGGCTCATGGCCCCGTTTAATCTAGTATGGGACAAGAACAATATTACTTATTCCCATCAAAACGACGTGCCTGCACCTATTAGTAAAAATCCCATGCAAAAATTAACCATTGTCTATGGTAACCAAGGAGGCTATACCCCGGGCGACGCCTACGACTTCTATTTTGGGAATGACTATATGATAAAGGAATGGGTATTTAGAAAGTCAAATCAACAAGAACCTTCCCTAGTCACTACCTGGGAGAATTATGTGGATATCAACGGACTCAAAATTGCAGAAATGCACCAAAATGAAGATGGTAGTTTTAAGTTGTATTTCACCAATATCAAGGTAAACTCAAAAAACCCTTAAACCTTTTAGTAATTACCTTCTTCGCCTATAGAGGCCATAGGTAGCAGCAAGCACAATAATGGTGCAGGCCAATAATATTACAAAGGTGTATTTTAAGGAGAAACTTTCAGCCACAAAGCCTAGGACCACAGGCCCCAGCAAGAAACCGGAATAGCCCGTACCAGCTATAAAAGACACCCCTTGGGAGGAATCTACCCCTTTTACCGTTCCCCCTATCCTAAATAGCTCTGGAATAATTACCGAAAAGCCCAAGCCTATCAAGGCAAACCCTACAATGGCCAGATAAACATCCGTAGCCAGGACAAAAAGAAAGCCCACGACAGCTATTGAAGCGCCTAGGGCCACAATTTTAATGGAACCTATAGATGCACTTATACTATCGCCCAAAAACCTGCCCAAGGTCATCATAACAGAAAATGCCAAAAATCCGGTACCTATCAAGGTTTCTGGTGCCATACTTATTTCCTGCAAATATAGTCCGCTCCAATCTACAATAGCTCCTTCCCCACCCATCACTACAAAAGATATAATTCCCAATACCAGGAGCGGTTTAAACAATTTTAAACTAAAGGGTTCCTTTTCTACGGGAGCAGCTACCATATGAATATAATGTTTACGGAAAATATAGTTCACTATAAACACCAAAATAACGGCGTATAACATATGTAAGGCCGGATTGTTGATCGTAAATATCAGAAAACTGCCCAAGCCGGCAATGACACCGCCCAAACTAAAAAAGCCATGTGAGGCCGACATAAAATTTTGTTGATCTTCCTTTTCTATTTCCGTGACCAAGGTATTCATGGCAATATCGGTAAATCCGTTACCGGCCCCTAACACAAAAAGAGACCCCATTAAAGAATAATAGTTGGGTGCCAACAAAGGGAACAGTGCCGCCAAACAACTGAACATTATCCCATACCAAGTGGCCCTGCCTACCCCTAGCCTATTAATGATCTTGGCTGCCACAGGAAATATGACAAATACGCCCAAAGACAGAAAAAACAAAGCGATTCCCAAATCGGCCTTATTGATATCCAAAGTCTCTTTAACCGTAGGTATATAGATGGCCCAGGTACCAAACAAAATATTAATACTGGCAAAGACCCATGAAGGCGCAAAATATCTAGGGTTGGAAAGAATAAGACGAAGTGACTTCATAAATAGCGTACTAATAACGGGCTTTGACCTTAACCCTTGAGCTGAATTCCGGATTTCAATATTTGACCAAAATGGTACATATCCGCAAAAGAACAATAAAAAGGTGCCGGAGCCAAACGAATTACATTGGGCTCCCTCCAATCCGTTACGACCCCATTTTCCATTAAAAAGTTAAACAGGTCTTTACCGTGCCCATGTAAAAAAACAGAGAGCTGACAGCCACGATCTTCTGGTGTTATGATTTCAAACGACCCATCAGTCTCCTTATCGATCTCTTGGAGAATAAACTCTAAATAAGAAACAATAAGTTTTCTTTTTGCAATCAACGCTTCCATACCCACCTCTTCGAACATTTCCAAAGAAGCCAAATATGGGGCCAGGGATAGTACCGGAGGGTTACTTACCTGCCATGCATCGGCATTTTCCATGGGTTCGAAGTCGGGCTTCATTAAAAATCTAGTCTCTTTCCGTGTTCCCCACCAGCCTTCAAACCTGGGTATTTCGTTTGTATTCAGGTAGTGCTCGTTTACAAAAATTCCCGAGGCATTACCAGGACCACTGTTCATATATTTATAACTGCACCAAGCGGCAAAATCCACCCCCCAATCATGCAATTTCAAGGCTACATTTCCGACCCCATGTGCCAAGTCCCATCCTACAAAAGCACCTTGAGCTTTGGCCAATTTTGTAATGGCCTCCATGTCAAAAACCTGCCCGTTATAGTAGTTTACGCCCCCAATGAGCACTAATGCCAGTTCATCGCCAACCTCCTTTATTGTGTCAAGTACATCCTGGGTATGCCAATAATGCTCTCCAGGTCTTTTTTTCACCTCCACAATGGCCATATCCGGATCAAAACCGTGGAATCTAACCTGACTCTTCAACATAAATTGATCTGAAGGAAATGCCTTTTCCTCACAGATAATCTTAAATCTTTTTTTGTTTGGCCTGTAGAATGAGACCAGTAGCATATGTAGGTTTACGGTCAGGGTATTCATCACCGAAACTTCTTCAGGTTTTGCACCAACTACCTTTGCCAATGGTACAGCCAAGCGCTCATGATAATCCCACCACGGCTTTTCTGCATGAAAATGCCCCTCTACCGCCAGGTCCTTCCAATCGGTCATAATATCATCCACAAACTTTTGGGTTCGCTTGGGCTGTAGCCCTAGGGAATTTCCCGTGAAGTAAATAACATCCTTGTCCTTGACCTGCGGAAAATGGAATTCATCGCGGTATTTTCCAAGGGGATCTACCGCATCCAAATGTTGGGCAAACTCTAATGAATTTTTAAATTCCATATTCCAAATTTTATGCAAAAATACAACTTACGAAATAATAATATTTGAATCTTTTTATGAGATTTTACTGAAACCCCCCTAGCCTTTCCCATAGTAGTCCAGCCTTTTTACGAGGACATGGGGTATTCAAAATTTGATCAATCTACCTGTAGCCGCATTTCCAAAATATGCTTTTTAAACCCTACTTTCCCATAGGCCCTAATTGCCGGTACATTATCATGGTAAACCGTAAGCCTAACTTCATTTATATCCTTAGCTTTGGACCATTGGACCAAAGCGTCCACAATGGCCTTGTTTACCCCCCTTCCCCGGTAGTCCCCATGAGTATACATAAATCCAAGATAGGAGTACTTTTCATGGTTCAAATAGGGTTTCGCATCCCTAATATGCGCATAACCCGACGCAATTATACGATCATTGGTCTCCGCCACCATAACTGCGGCTTCCTGTGACAACACCAAATCTTTTAAATCATAATAGCTTATAGGGTCCTTATCCAAAGTTTCGTCCATGGGCCTTTCTGCACGTATAATTTCCTGTTCAAAAGCCAATAGAACTTTTAAATCGGCCAAAGTGGCCATTCTTACTGTAAATTGTTGCATCATCACTATATTTGAATGCTTAAATATACAAAGTAAAATACATGCATTTCTTATCTTCAATATTGGAACAATATATTGCCGACCAGTCGCAATCCGAACCCGAACTACTTCAAAAACTTACACGGGAGACGCATTTAAAGGTCATACAGCCAAGGATGATCACCGGTCATTTTCAAGGGCGTATATTGAGCCTGCTTTCCAAAATAATAAATCCAAAAAACATATTGGAAATAGGTACCTATACCGGTTATTCTGCCCTTTGTCTTGCAGAGGGACTACAAAAAGAAGGAAGACTGCATACTATAGACATCAACGAGGAACTGCACGCCATGCAAAGGCGGTATTTTGACGAAAGTGGGTATGGCAATCAAATTGTTCAACATACCGGCGATGCACTAAAAATCATCCCAGATCTGGATGTTGTTTTTGATCTCATTTTTATAGATGCCGAAAAAGTGAGCTACGACCATTATTTTGAAGCGGTCCTAAAAAAATGCCGTTCAGGAAGCGTTATTTTATCGGACAATGTGCTTTGGTCCGGCAAGGTGGTAGAGCCTTTGAACCCGAAGGACAAGGCCACTAAAATTTTATTGGATTACAATAAAAAATTAAAGGATGACCCTAGAGTTGAGACGGTGTTGTTGCCCATCAGGGACGGCCTTACCCTAAGCAGGGTTATTTGATCTTGAATTTTAATCCCTTCCATCTCCTCCACTTGCCAGCGGAGAATTCATCTTTCCTTATACTCTGACTCCGCTTTTAGATTAGCATTGTTAAATTTATAGATGTTTATGCTAGGATTAAGCCGTAATGTAGCTGCTTGTGAGATTTCTCACGCTGTTCGAAATGACCAGAGTTGTCACTTCGACAGAGTCCCTTTTCGGGACGACGAGAAGTCCCACATTATTAACCAGAGCCACTTATGTAATTTATTTCAAGAGGATTTTATTTCTGCGGTAATAGAGAAACGTATACTTCTGACTTTATTCAAATTGATAGATGTTTATGGTATAATTAAGCGGTATTGTAGCTGCTTGTGAGATTTTTCACGCTGTTCGAAATGACCAGAGTTGTCACTTCGACAGAGTCCCTTTTCGGGACGACGAGAAGTCCCACATTATTAACCAGGGCCACTTACGTGATTTATTTCAGGAGGATTTTATTTCTGCGGTAATAGAGAAACGTATACTTCTGACTTTATTCAAATTGATAGATGTTTATGCTATGATTAAGCCGTATTGTAGCTGCTTGTGAGATTTCTCACGCTGTTCGAAATGACCAGAGTTGTCACTTCGACAGAGTCCCTTTTCGGGACGACGAGAAGTCCCACATTATTAACCAGGGCCACTTACGTGATTTATTTCAGGAGGATTATATTTCTGCGGTAATAGAGAAACGTATACTTCTGACTTTATTCAAATTGATAGATGTTTATGCTATGATTAAGCCATATTGTAGCTGCTTATGAGATTTCTCACGCTGTTCGAAATGACCGGAGTTGTCACTTCGACAGAGTCCCTTTTCGGGACGACGAGAAGTCCCACATTATTAACCAGAGCCACCTATGTAATTTATTTCAGGTGGATTATATTTCTGCGGTAATCGAGAAACGTATACTTCTGACTTTATTTAAATTGACAAATGTTTATATGCTATAATTAAGCCGTAATGTAGCTGCTTGTGAGATTTCTCACGCTGTTCGAAATGACTGGAGTTATCACTTCGACAGAGTCCCTTTTCGGGACGACGACAAGTCTCACATTATTAACCAGGGCCACTTACGTGATTTATTTCAAGAGGATTTTATTTCTGCGCTAATAGAGAAACGTATACTTCTGCCTTTATTCAAATTGACAAATGTTTATGTGGTATGATTAAGCCGTATTGTAGCTGCTTGTGAGATTTCTCACGCTGTTCGAAATGACTGGAGTTGTCACTTCGACAGAGTCCCTTTTCGGGACGACGAGAAGTCCCACATTATTAACCAGAGCCACTTACGTGATTTATTTCAGGAGGATTATATTTATAGGGTATTAAAGAACCTGCACTACGACAGATTGCAATAACTTTTTTAACTGCCAACCGCAACTGCTTACTCATTACCAATTGAAATTAAGGGGTGAACCAGAGTTCATAAACAAAAACGAAAATCACAAACTTCCTCTCCGTTTATTGTAGAGTCTGTAGAACAGAAAGGCAAAAAGAATACCGACTGCGGCCCCCACCAATAAATCGAAAGGGTAATGTACCCCGACATAAATGCGACTTAAGGCAAACAAAAGAGGCCAAATAAAGAAGCCCCAAGACCATTTCCATTTATCCCTAAGAAACAAAAAAATACTGGTCGTAATACTAAAGGAGCTGGAAGAATGGCCCGAAAAAAAACTATATCCATCGGGGCTTTTAAGAATCCGGATTATAGTGTTTATCTCCTCTGTATTATTGGGTCTTAGCCGGGCAACCCACTCCTTTACAACTAATGTAAATATGGCCACAACAGCCAAGGTAAGCAGAATAGTCCCCAATACCCACAGTCCCTCTTTTTTAGGATATGCCCTAAAAATAAGGATTACAAATAAAATAAATAAGGGAATCCAAGTCGTAAAATTGGTTACGTACGACCAAAAGACATCATGATTTTCGATGCCCAAACTATTCAAATAAATAAAGGTATCCCTGTCCCAATTTAGTAGTAGGTCCAGCATTTTATTTTCTTTTCACCACACCGGTTACTTCGTCCACATTCTTCTTAACCTTATTGATCTCGTTCTTTATGTCATCCGTAAAGCTGGTATCTATACCCTGCTTTTCAGCGCTTTTAGTAATTTCTTTCTTTATATCCTCGGTGGCATCCTTTAGCTGTCTCATGCCCTTACCCAATCCCTTGGCTATTCCAGGAATTTTATCCGCACCAAAAACCATTACCACGATAAACATGATAAAGAAGATTTCCCCTCCGCTAATAAATAGAATTATTGTACTTAACATAAGACAAATATAATGAGAAGTTTGACAGCTGCATAAAAAATTTGGTTAACTTTTTTTAGGCCATGTAAACCACATGAAATTAAGGGATTGTAATTAATTTAACATGCTCTTGACCCTAAATTGATCAAACCACATCCGGCAATGCGCAGCTTAAAACAAAACTCCGATATCTGTTTGGCCATTAAGGCATACAAGATATCGGAGTGTAATTTATGTATCAATAGTGATAGCGGCGCTATATAAGATAGCTCAAAGGTTTCTATTTATTATTTAGATTTTCCTTAAAGATTTCAAATTGGGATTTAACTTCCTTCATTGGCCACGAATTATTACTTGTATCTATATCCGCTGTTTCAGCTTTTGGATCCACTACAATACCGACCAACTCCTTTGCAGAAGCAACTATTCGCTTTACCTCCTTGTCATTCATTCTCCATATTTCCGGCGGATAGGTAATATTTTCTACGGAACCATCCGCATAGGTGTATTCTACAATCAAAGGCATAGGAATCCCTCCTGGTTTATTATAGGTAATCTCGTAGAAATATTTTGGCTCCTTTATGGCATTTCTTTCGGCCACGGACAAATTGTCCATCATAAACTCGTTTAAAGTCTTGGAATTTTCTGATGGTACTTTTCCTTTTAGCTTGTCATCCGCATCCTCACTGTCTTCCTTTTCCAAATAAACCAAAGGTGGCAAATCCGACTCCTTAATATTCCTAACCGCCATTATCTCCCGCATTTGTTTGGTGGGCCTATCGGAAACATAGTATTTTTTAACTTCCTTTACACCTATGTCCACATAATCCGTAGTGTAGAACCAACTTCTCCAAAACCAATCAAGGTCTACCGCCGAGGCATCTTCCATGGTCCTAAAGAAATCTTCGGGAGACGGGTGCTTAAACATCCATCGTTGGGCATAGGTTTTGAATGCATGATCGAACAATTCCTTGCCCATCACAGTTTCCCTAAGAATATTCAATGCCGTGGCAGGTTTACCATAGGCATTATTCCCCAATTGATATATATTCTCCGGATTGGACATGATTGGCGCTATAGTACTTTGATCCCCGGCCATATAAGGTATTATTTTGGTAGGCTCCCCTCTCCTGGATGGATACTTGCTATTGGGAACTATATCATCAGGATAAGCTTCCCCATATTCCTGCTCCGTAATATACTGCATAAAAGTATCCAAACCTTCGTCCATCCAACCCCACTGGCGTTCATCGGAATTAACGATCATTGGGAAAAAGTTATGTCCCACCTCGTGGATTATTACAGAAATCATTCCGTATTTCACCCTATCAGAATAAGTGCCATCTTCATTGGGCCTTCCATAATTCCAGCATATCATAGGATACTCCATCCCCTGATTTTTGGCATGGACAGATATTGCCTTGGGATAAGGATAATCAAAAGTATGATCGGAATAAGACCTTAGGGTATGCGCTACCGCCTTGGTAGAATATTCCTCCCACAGTGGATTTCCTTCCTTGGGATACATGGAAATGGCCATAACATCCCTGTTCCCAATTTTTACGGCCTGCATATCATAAATAAACTTACGGGAGGTGGCAAAACCAAAATCCCTTACATTTTCTGCCTTTAGCTTCCATGTTTTCTTCTCTTCCGAAAAGCTCTTTTCCGCTTCTTCGGCTTCGGCCTGACTCACGATGATCACCGGCTTGTCATACGATTTTTTTGCCTTTTCATATCTTTTTATCATTTCTTTGGAAAAGACCTCCTTCATATTCTGAAGCTCACCGGTACCATCCAAAATATGATCGGCGGGAACGGTAATGTTTACCTCGTAATCACCAAATGGAAGAGCAAACTCGCCACTGCCCCAGAACTGATGGTTCTGCCATCCTTCTATATCGCTATAGACGGCCATTCTAGGAAAAAACTGAGCTATAACAAAAGCCCTGTTCCCATCTTTTGGAAAATACTCATAACCGGAACGTGCCCTATCCACGGTATGATCCGGAATATTGTACCACCATTTTATAGAGAAAGAAACCTGCCCCTTGCTTTTTAAAACCTCGGGTAGATCTATCCTCATCATGGTCTGATTAATCGTATACGGCAAAGCCTTTCCGTTGGCATCCCTAACATATTCAATATTGAAACCACCATCAAAAGGCTCGGTCATATATTTCTTTGCAAAACTGGCAACCGGTTCTGCCACTGGCATTTCCGCACCATCGCGCAGAGGGGATTTGGAATCTTTGGAACGCACGTTCTGATCTAGTTGCAACCATAAAAAAGATAGGTCATCGGGCGAATTATTGGTATAGGTAATGGTTTCAGAACCATAAATTTTGGCATTTTTATCATCCAACTCAATATCCATCTTATAATCGGCCTGTTGTTGATAATAATCCGGGCCTGGAGCTCCTGAAGCTGACCTATAGGTATTTGGGGTAGCAAATTCTTCGTAAAGTTGCTTAAATTTACTTGGATTAAGGTGTCCTGCCTCCCTCTCCTGTTGTACTTCCTCCTGGGCAACCCCAATAGCCGCAAACAGGAACAATACCGAAGCAAAAGCATATTTAATTCTACTCATATTTAATATTGATTTTTTTAGCGCGGAAATTTAACAATAATATGGTCGATTGTTAAGATTTACTTTAAGTTTAACAAACCTTTATTATTCTCCCGGATCAGTACAAAACTCTTTTTCTGACCCTTGACCTTAAAGTGTACAACATTTTTTTGGTCCTCAAAAATGTCCATCAATATTTCGTTTTGCACGGAAATTGAATTAATGGTATTTATATCGATTTTAGGAATTTCCAAAAAACAGATCACAATATCGCTTTCATATATCTTTCCCAAAAAATTATAGTCCACATGCTCCCCGTTGATTTCCATGGAAAACTTGGCCCTAAAATATTTCTCTATGTACTCATTGGCTTCGGAAGATTCGTTCTGGGTAGCCAGATCTCCCTTAAGGCCATAACGATCTAACAACAATTTATCCAAATCATCGATAAAAATCCGCGTTGTAATCTGTATGGCGCTGTCCGTATCGGAGTACCCAATACTGGTTACACTAAGGTAATATTTATGCGCTACCGTAAATGCCAATAAGGGCAACAACAGTATTAAAAGGGTCTTTTTTATAAGGGGCATATTATTTTTTATCCATCAAAAGTAAGCAATCACTGTGCCAACTGTTTTCATTTTTACCACAAAATCTTCGTTTTATACTTTCTGGGGACAACTTATATGGGATGCAATGGGCTAAATATGAGATATTAGACGGTAGAGCGTAGATGATAGGCGTTGTCACTTCGACAGCCTCCCTTTTCTGGCTCCCGATACGTATCGGAAGAGAAGTCTCGCATAGTGCTTAGAAGCCACTGCTCACTGATTACTGACAACTGTTCAACCCTTAATTCGTTCTCGACTGCGCTATCAGTTTAGCATTATTAAATTTATAGATGTTCATGATATCGTTAAGCTGTATGATAGCAGCTAGTGAGATTTCTCACGCTGTTCGAAATGACAAGAGTTGTCACTTGGACAGCCTCCCTTTTCTGGCTCCCGATATGTATCGAAAGAGAAGTCTCACATAGTGCTTAGAAGCCATGAACATCCCTGATTAGAGTTGACCGATAACTACTCACTGTTCACTGTTCACTGTTCACTGCCAACTGATAACTGCTCACTCTTCACTCTATCCCATTGTTCTTCCTATAAAGCACACTTTTCTGTCTAATAAAATCCCAAATGGAGAACAGGTCCTGGGTATCAACTACAGCGTTAAAACGGGCATCGACCTCACAGTAATATAAAAAGTCGTCTATTTTTTCCTTTGGAATTTTTAGTTGCAAGACAAACAGGCTATCGGCAAATTGAGTTCGCAATTGTTGGGATTTAGTATACTTAATATCACGTGCCACACGTTCTTTCAACATTTTTGTCCTTCCGCTAATTGCATTGATCAACGGATTGAACGGGACGCTGGTCAGCATACCAATATGCATTGGCCCCATGGAGGCCTCCTTTAGCAACCTTTCGCTCTGCATCATGGGTTTTACATGTGCATTGGGCAGCCCCAAACTAGAGGCAGAAACAATGGGATCAACATCCATATTTCTCATATCCCTCTCCAAATCCCCCGTTAAATTATAGGGCATTACTATAACTTCGTCAAGGGCAATATTGGATTCCTCCAACGGAATGGATAACAATTTACTCTCCAGCATACTGGCGTTTACCACAATTTCCTTGCGTTTGTACTGTACCGCAGAAAAAACAAGGGTATCGTTTAATCTCACCGCAATGGAGAAAAATCCGTTTATATCCGTAATCGAAGCTTTTTTAGTGGTGGTATTGAGTACGTGGGTCGCTGCCACGTCCCCATCGGCACTATAGACTTTTCCTTCCAAGGTTTTGGAAAAATCCTGAGCCTCTAAATTAGGGGCAAACACACCTAGTGAGAGGTAGAATAAATATATTGTAATATTGCGCAATACGTTTTGAATTATTAAAAATTACTGCTCGACCCAGACCAACAATGCACTTATTTTGGACATTAGAGGTAGGTATGGGATGCTAGACGTTAGATGCTAGATTTGAACTTCCCTTATAAGAATGGATGATAACCGACTGTTTACTGCCAACTGTTCACTGACTACTAATAACTTTTTACTGTTCACTGACAACTGCTCACTGATTACTGTTCACCCTCCTCAACCTGTTCTCGACTCCGCTCGAACTGACATTGAAGTCACTTCGACATAGTCCAATTTCGGGACGACGAGAAGTCGCACATTGAAAACCACTGTTCACTGATTACTGTTCACCCCCCTCAACCTGTTCTCGACTCCGCTCGAACTGACATTGAAGTCACTTCAACAGAGTCCAATTTCGGGCTGCCGATACGTATCGGGAGAGAAGTTGCACATAACGCTCGGAACCCACTGCTCACTGATAACTGTTCACTGCCAACTGATTATTTCTAACTGTTTACTGCTCACTGATTACTGATAACTGTTGACTGACAACTGTTCACTGCTTACTGTTCACTGCCAACTGCTTACTATTATTTATCATCCATTTGCTCCAAATAGGTCTTGCTATGGGTAACCAGAAAATCGATCAGTTGAAATTCGTTGCGCTTTTGTAACAAAGACTGCTCGGGTAAACGGGTATCGCAATACAATAAAAAATCGTCTATTTTATCTTGTGGAAGCTTAAGGTCCAATACAAAAAATTCATCATCATATACCTTTCTCAGCACCTCGCTTACCTTTAAAGGTTCTCGCTCTACCTCGGTATTATCCCCTTTGGTCGTCGACATTAGGGCCTTAAAAATGTTCACAAAATTAAGTCCGTCCTTCATGCCCTTATCCGCATCGGACATGGCTATATTCTCCACTGCCGATAAACGGTCAGTTTCATACTCATATTCCCTTTCCAAAAACCCCTCGTTTTGGGATTGCAGGAATTTCTCCTGGTTTTCGGGGGTTACCACTACCTCGTCCAGTTCGGTCACCTTTTCCTTTACCTCTACTACCAATCTATTTTTATCAAGGATTTCCTGGGTAATCTTCAGCACCATCAGCTGATAGTTTATGGCCGTAAATACCAGTTCGTCACCTTCCTTCACCAGGATCCCAAATTCGCCATCCTCATTGGTAATCGTTGCCTTCTCTGTGGTTACATTAATTACATTTTCGTTAGGGACGTTTACATCCCTATAAAGCACCTTACCTCTTAAATATTGCCTATCATCATCCTGTGCATATGAAAATGTTGCACTTAAAAGGAAAAGAAGCAGGAGAATTCTATTTTGCATTTTTTATTTAAAATTAGATAAATTAAGCATCAAATATCCTATTTTTCCCGAAGAAATATACCTAACCCCCCTTTTTATCGCATTAGGGCGTAAAGAAAAAGTATGTTAAGGTTATATAAAAGGCATAAACCTTTAATCTTTTGTTAATTTGTATTCCGTTCTCATGCTCATAAGGCATGGAGTGTAGGAACAAAGAGCCCAACCAAAAGGACGGGATTCGTGGAACCATCCACTTTCAACCTATCCACAGCTTTTGAAATATGGGTGCTGACAAAATAAACATATAACTATCAACAGATGCAAAAAATACTTTTAGCCAGTACTTCTACCCTGTTCGGACAGGCCTATTTGGAATATTTAACGGAAGAACTACACACCTTTTTTGAGGATAGATCTACCATTACTTTTATCCCCTATGCCCGTCCCGGTGGCATCTCACATGATGATTACACCCAATTGGTGCAAACTGCATTTTCCAAAATAAACAAAACGGTGATAGGCCTACACACCTTTAAGGACCCTATGCAAGGTTTGGAAAGTGCCGAGGCTATTTTTACCGGTGGCGGCAATACCTTTTTACTGGTACAGCAATTACATCAACTGGAGCTTATGAAAGTGCTTAGGGAGAAAATAATGACGGGAACCCCGTACATGGGCACAAGTGCGGGAAGTAACATTGCCGGCCCCAGTATGAAGACCACCAATGACATGCCTATTGTATTACCGCCCAGTTTTGACACCCTAGGCGTGGTGAATTTTAACCTTAACCCCCACTATTTAGATCCGGATACCAACAGCAAACATAAAGGGGAGACCAGGGAGACCAGGATCAAGGAATTCCATATCTTTAATAATACTCCCGTAATAGGACTCCGGGAGGGCAACTACATAGTGGTAGACGGGAGCCGTAAAATCCTTAAGGGTCAAGGTACTGCACGTATTTTTGAGGCAGGTAAAAAACCTTACGAAAGTAAGAATATTCCCTTTTAACGAAGATACGTTTCAGTTCAACTAGTACAATTGTATTTTACCCGATAAAACGGGGTTTATTGGGCGATAATTCTATTTTTGTTAGTCCCGTGGCCACAAGTAAAAGCACCCGGTTTTGAAGGGAATATAAATTTAGGCGATACGTTGTATGCGGTTGCCCTGACATTGAACCCTAAACTTTGAACCCTGAACAGGGGACTTTGAACATTAAGCCTGAACCATTTACCCAATAAATAGTAGTAGAATACTAAAAAAATTGAAAATGAAATATCGACACCTCCTTTTTTGCCTGCTATTGGGAATGGCGTTGCAGGCTCAGATAAAGATTGGGGACAACCCACAAAATATAGACCCCAGTTCTGTACTGGAACTGGAAAGTTCTTCCCGCGTACTGGTGATCACTCGGGTAAATACTGCAGAAATGAGTGCCATTGCCCCTTCCGCAGGAGCTTTGGTGTACAATACGGACGTACAATGCATCCATTATTATACCGGAACGGAATGGAAGGACATCTGTGATGCCGTGGCAGGGTCCATTACCTTTAGCTCAGAGGATGGCACGGTGGTAATTACTTCTACAAGTGGCAATAACTATGATTTGAAGGTGGGGGAGATCACAGGGATGAATATTATAAATGAAACCGTTTTTGGTGCCGATATCGCTACGGCCACCATCGGGGAAAGACAATTGGCCCCCAATTCCGTAGGTTCCTCTGAATTACAGGACAATACCGTAGGGAAAGCTGAAATACAGGAGGCTGCCGTGGGCACCTTAGAAATTATAGATGGCAGTATTCAACCAGAGGACATGCAAGCCGGAGCCTTTGACCAATTGCTCACCACCGATGCGGCTGGCACTGTGGTCTGGCTCAACAAAAGCGACCTAGGGGGCACGCAGGCGGACCCGAACACCATTACTGGCGCGGGCACCACGGCAGACCCTATAAAAGTGGCCGACACCGTTTTAGGAGATATTCTGGCCAATGCCACTTTGATCAACAACCATATTACTGCCGATGGAGATTTGAGCAGTACCAATGAAACCTTAACGGCTGCAGTAATTCAGGGCAATGAATTGGTCATAACCGAATCAGGAAATGAAACAAGGGTAGATTTGAGTGGTTTCAACAATACTGGGTCCGATAATCAAAATTTAGAGACCGCAACCTTGACTGGACAAAACTTGACCATTAATATCCAGAATGGAAACCCTACTACGGCCGATTTAAGTGCCTTGGCGACGGACACAGAACTAGCCAATGCCATTACAGCCTCTGAAAATGCGGATAATGACCAAGCCGATGATAACGAATTAATTACCAATGCTGAATTAGCTGGAACCGATTTAATCATTACAGATGCCGGCGCCTCATGGACAGTTCCATTGGCCAGCTTAAGTGGAAGCAATGGTTCTGACGGTAGTATTATTGACCCTAACGGTGGTACTTTTATAGAAATAACGGGTGCAGGAACAGGACCAAGCCCCTATGTTATAAACAACACTTTTACGGAAGTGGATGGCAGTATCAGTAATGAAGTTATTACAGCTTCAACGTTAACAGGAAATACCCTTACAATTACAGAGGGAGGAAATGATTTTGATATTGACCTTACAGGACTCGGAGGTGGTGGTTCTGATGGGGTAGTTTCCATAGTAGAACTCAATGGAACCGATCTGGATTTTACCGGAACTGGTGGAGGGTTTAATGGATCTATAGATATTGCATCTATCGACACAACCTTAGATGAAACAGCGGTAGATGCCTTTGTTGCAAACAATGGTTATCTAATTACCGAGGTCGATGGAAGCATTACTAACGAAATTATTACAGGTTCCTCATTAGTCGGTACAACCCTGACAATTTCCGAAGGAGTAAATGATTTTGACATTGACCTTTCAGGGCTTGGAGGCGGAACACCAAGCGCAGCAGATGTAACTTTTGATCCATATTTAACATTGGGGTCAACAAATACCCAAGCTGCAATTGAAGAATTGAAAGATGAACTAACCGCAGCAATTTTACTTGCAGGAGCATCCGATCCAAATGATGAATTAATCACCAATTTTTCAATCACAGGAACAACATTAAATATTCTGGAAGCTGGAACAAATTTCCCTCTCGATTTGGACCCTGTATTTGCCACTAATGCCGTACTCTCAGCTAACTTGGCACTAAAAGAGAATACCGGGAACAAATCAAGCGACGTGAACCTGGCGGATGCAACCAATACCCTCTTTCCAACAGAACTCGCAGTGAAGACCTATGTCGATACCCAAATCGCAGGGGCCGCTGCAGACGATGATATTACCGCCGTCTCATTCGACGGAACAAACCTTACGGTAACAGAGGGAGCTACATCGTTCTTCGCAAACATTTCGGCACTGGACGATTCGGCAGCTATCGCATTGAAGGAGGATACGGCGAACAAATCAACCGATACCAACCTGGCGGATGCAACCAATACCCTCTTTCCAACAGAACTCGCAGTGAAGACCTATGTCGATACCCAAATCGCAGGGGCCGCTGCAGACGATGATATTACCGCCGTCTCATTCGACGGAACAAACCTTACGGTAACAGAGGGAGCTACATCGTTCTTCGCAAACATTTCGGCACTGGACAATTCGGCAGCTATCGCATTGAAGGAGGATACGGCGAACAAATCGAATGATGGCACGCTCGCTGGCAATTCGGCCACAGATTTCCCCACAGAACAGGCCGTAAAGACGTATGTCGATACCCAGGTAGGTGCAGCTACAGGTCATACTGGCACAACAGGCTCAATATTTTTTGCTGATACGGATAATACTCCTACAGAAAACAACTCACAACTTTTTTGGGACAACGTAAACAATAAACTCTATTTAGGCCCCCAAATTTCAACGACAGGAGATGTTAAATTAAATGTTAATGGTACAACTAGAACACAGGGAATAAAAAATTCTTCAGGTAGTGCGGGTACCCCCGCATATAGATTTACAGACAACCTGGATACAGGCATGTTTTTAGCAGATGCATCAGGAATATTAGGTTTCTCCGCAGACAATCAAGAAGCAATGAGAATAGATATTAGCCAAAATGTAGGTATTGGACCAACATTTGCTAGCGGTACGGCCATAGCAGCAAGATTACATGTTGATGGTGACATTAGAGGTGATGACATTTTTACTAATGGTACACAAATAACACCAGACTACGTCTTTCAAAAATACTTTTTAGGCAACTCTATTTTAAAAGATAATTATGCTTTTCAGACCTTGGCGCAAATAGAAGATTTTATAAAAACAAATCACCATTTACCGGGAATAAAGTCAGCAGAGGAAGTAAAACAAGATGGCTTTTGGAATTTAAGCGAGTCCAACCTACAAAACCTCGAAAAAATTGAGGAATTGTTCCTCCACACCATAGAACAGGAAAAGAAAATAGATCAACTTAAAACCGAAAACGAATCCCTGTCCGCAGAACTACAGTCGCTCCGCAAAGACATGGACGAAATAAAAGCACTATTAAACAACAAGAACTAGAGGTATTGGTCCAAAGAACATGAGAAACGTATGCTACATTGTCGCGCTAATGCTGTCCCTAGGCCTACAGGGCCAAACGGCCTTGTACAATAGTGGCAACATCAGGATCCATGATGAGGGGCAAATAGGGTTTCATACCGATCTGATCAACAATGGGACCTTTGACCAAAATTTGGGATTGGCAGGTTTTTATGGCAATAGTATGATCAGTGTTTCAGGCGCCTTTATGCCCGCCTTTTACGATACCGAAATTGCCAATGACCTAGGGGTAATGCTCAACACCGGCTTGAGCGTTTCCTCCAATACCAATTTTATAGCGGGCAATTTTGTTACCCCAAGAGCACAACAGGACATTTATTTAAACCTTCTGGGAGATGCCTTTTATGTAGGCGAAAGCGATCTCTCCAAGGTAGATGGCTATGTGGCCATCAACAACGAACAGAGTTTTATTTTCCCGGTGGGCGATGCCCAACAATTGCGATCACTGAGTCTCAACAGTAGCGGTACCAATACCTTTGCCAAATGTGCCTATTATCTGGAAAATGTCAGCAACCCGGCCACCTTTCCGGAGAGTTTTGACCCTACCAAAAAACCGAGGACCATGGGCGATATTAGCGAGGTGGAATTTTGGCACTTGGAAGGCAGCGTTTCCTCCAATATCCAGATCAGTTGGAACGCACGTAGCAATATGGCCGCCTTGACCGAGGAGGTGGAAAAAATCATTCCCGTGGGATGGAGCGTAAGTGGAAGATCGTGGGTAAACCTGGGCGCAGCCTCCATAGTGGGGGACCTTTCACAGGGATTTTTAATTTCGGATAATTTTGTACCGGACGATTATGCCGTAATTACCTTTGCCTCCGAAGCTACGGCCAAGGAATTGCTTACCCTGGACAATTACCTGGTAACCCCCAACGGGGATGGTGTAAACGATGCCCTCTACATAGCCGAACTGGAACTGTCCGATGACGATTTCATCAGTATTTATAATCGCAATGGACTAAAAGTATACGAGGAAACCAATTATACCAACGGTTTTACCGGGTATTCCAATGTAAATAATTTGGTGGTCAACCGGGAAGCAGGATTGCCCAATGGGGTATACTTCTATATTATTGAGATGAAAGACCTACAACTTAATTATCAGGGATTTTTGTATTTGGAGCACTAAAAAAAGTTTGGAGATTGATGGCAGTGGAAATGGTAATGTACAGGTAGTATACAAGAAGGAGATATCCTTTTTGACACAGACCAAGGGTCCGTCACCAAAATAATACTACGGAAGAAGGCTGTATTGAGAAGTAATCGATCTAAACCCATCCAAATTAAAGCATAAAATGTATTTTGTAAGAAGGTAAAACCCGGAATTCCCTAAATGTTAAAAAACATGGATCAACAACTAAATTTTTGTTAAAAATCATGGGCTTTTTTCTTTGAAAAAAAATAAAAAATAATCTCTTTAAAATACTTCTATAATTGCAAAAAATAATGTATAGAAATAGCGGCAGCAGCCTACATATGTAGGTTTATTCTTAAATACACACACGCGTTGAACTGGTTTTTTACAGCAAAAATGGCCATTAATCGATCTACACAACAGCTTTCTTTCCGTTCACAACATTTCTTTAACATATAATCATTAGTCATCTACTTTTGGATTTATATTGGTCACTGTACCATAATTCCCCTTAGATGGATTTCAAAAAATTATTTCTTCTACTTCTTTTAATTATTAGCAGTTATGCAACTGCACAGGTAAAAATAGGGGAAAATCCCAATAGCATAAATGCCGCTTCCATTGTTGAATTGGAAAGTACTACAAAGGCATTTGTACTTACCAGAGTTTCCAATTCCCAAATGCAAAGTATTAAACCGCTCCGTGGGGCAATGGTCTTTAATACGGATGCGCAATGCGTTTTCTTCTACAACGGCGCACAATGGAATAACCTATGTACTGCAGGTTCAACTGCCACGGGTGGTGTTGGCATACAATCTACCTTAGATAATGGCAATGGGACTATTACCTTCAATTATACAGACGGAACAAAATTTACGACTTCAAATCTTACTGGCCCCAAAGGAGATACGGGTGTTGCCGGAGCAAAAGGCGAACAGGGCGACAAAGGTGATAAAGGAGAACAAGGCATTCAAGGGCTAACTGGTGAAACTGGTGCTCAAGGCGAACAGGGAATACAGGGAATTCAAGGTGAGGTTGGTCCACAAGGTGAAACTGGTGCACAAGGTGAACAAGGAATACAGGGAATCCAAGGTGAGGTTGGACCACAAGGTATAGCAGGAACTGATGGTGTCGATGGAATTGATGGAGCTAAGGGTGATACCGGTGAACAAGGAATACAGGGAATTCAAGGAGAAACCGGAGAACAAGGTATACAAGGTCTAAAAGGAGACCAAGGAGATACTGGTGCGACCGGAGCCAAAGGCGACAAGGGCGACACCGGAGAACAAGGAATTCAAGGTGAAACCGGAGCAGCTGGTGCTGATGGTGTTGATGGTGCAACCGGAGCTCAAGGTGAGCAAGGAATTCAAGGTGAAACTGGTGAACAAGGAATGCAGGGAGAACAAGGCATTCAAGGTGAGGTTGGACCACAAGGTATAGCAGGAACTGATGGTGTTGACGGTGTTGACGGAGCTAAAGGTGACACTGGTGCGACAGGAGCCAAAGGTGAAACCGGTGAACAAGGAATTCAAGGGATCCAAGGAGAAACAGGCGCTGCCGGTGCTAAGGGTGAAACTGGTGCGACCGGAGCCAAAGGCGACAAGGGCGACAAGGGCGACAAGGGCGACAAAGGTGAAACTGGAGCTCAAGGTGAACAAGGTATAGCAGGAACTAATGGTATTGATGGTGTTGACGGGGCTAAAGGTGACACTGGTTCTACCGGAGCCAAAGGCGACACTGGAGCGCAAGGTATTCAAGGTGAAGTTGGACCACAAGGTATAGCAGGAACTGATGGTATTGATGGTGTTGACGGAGCTAAAGGTGAAACCGGTGAACAAGGAATACAAGGTGAAACTGGAGTAGCTGGTGCTGATGGCGTTGACGGAGCTAAAGGTGAGACTGGAGAACAAGGCATTCAAGGGTTAACTGGTGAAAAAGGTGAAACCGGAGAACAAGGAATTCAAGGTGAGGTTGGTCCACAAGGTATAGCAGGAACTGATGGTGTTGATGGAGCTAAAGGTGACACTGGTGAACAGGGAAAACAAGGTGAACAAGGAATACAGGGAGAACAAGGAATTCAAGGTGAAACTGGTGCAGCCGGTGCTGACGGAGCTAAAGGAGACACAGGTGCGCAAGGAATTCAAGGAGAAACAGGAGCTCAAGGTATTCAGGGAATCCAAGGAGAAACCGGTGCGACCGGAGCCAAAGGCGACAAGGGCGACACTGGAGCTCAAGGCGAACAAGGTATACAAGGTGAAACCGGAGCACAGGGAATCCAAGGTGAGGTTGGACCACAAGGTTTAACTGGTGCTGCTGGTGCCGATGGAATTGATGGTGTTGACGGAGCAAAAGGTGACACTGGTGCGACAGGTGAAACTGGAGCTCAAGGCGAACAAGGAATCCAAGGTGAAACCGGTGCTGCTGGTACCGACGGTGTTGACGGTGCTAAAGGTGACACTGGTGCGACTGGAGCTAAGGGTGAAACCGGTGCGACCGGAGCCAAAGGCGACAAGGGCGACACTGGAGAACAAGGCATACAAGGGTTAACTGGTGAAAAAGGAGATACTGGCGCTGCTGGTGTCGATGGCATTGATGGAGCTAAGGGTGATACCGGTGAACAAGGAATACAGGGAATTCAAGGTGAAACCGGTGCGACCGGAGCCAAAGGAGACAAGGGCGACACTGGAGCGCAAGGTATCCAGGGAGAGGTTGGACCGCAAGGTATAGCAGGAACTGATGGTGTTGATGGTGTTGATGGTGTTGACGGAGCCAAAGGTGAACAAGGAATACAAGGGATCCAAGGAGAAACAGGAGCACAAGGCGAACAAGGAATCCAGGGGATCCAAGGTGAGGTTGGTCCACAAGGTATAACTGGTGCAGCTGGTGTCGATGGCATTGATGGTGTTGATGGTATTGATGGTGTTGACGGAGCTAAGGGTGAAACCGGTGAACAAGGAATCCAAGGAGAAACCGGTGCTGCCGGAGCCAAAGGCGACAAGGGCGACACTGGAGAACAGGGAATACAAGGTGAAAAAGGTGAAACTGGAGCGCAAGGTATACAAGGTGAAACTGGTGCTGCTGGTGTCGATGGCATTGATGGAGCTAAGGGTGAAACCGGTGAACAGGGAATACAAGGAATCCAAGGAGAAACCGGAGCTCAAGGAATTCAAGGGTTAACTGGTGAAACTGGCGCTGCTGGTGCCGATGGTGTTGATGGTATTGATGGTATTGATGGTGTTGACGGGGCTAAAGGTGACAAGGGCGACAAAGGAGAACAAGGAATTCAAGGATTAACTGGTGAAACTGGCGCTCAAGGTGAACAAGGTATCCAGGGAATTCAAGGCGAAACCGGAGCTGCTGGTACCGACGGTGTTGACGGTGCTAAAGGTGACACTGGAGAACAGGGAATCCAGGGGATCCAAGGTGAAACTGGTGCTCAAGGTGAACAAGGTATACAAGGTGAGAAAGGTGAGACTGGAGAACAAGGAATCCAGGGGATCCAAGGAGAAACAGGACCGCAAGGCGAACAAGGAATTCAAGGTCTAAAAGGAGACCAAGGAGATACTGGTGCGACCGGAGCCAAAGGCGACAAGGGCGACACTGGAGAACAAGGAGTTCAAGGTGAAACTGGTGCTCAAGGTGAACAAGGAATCCAAGGTGAAACTGGAGCAGCTGGTGTCGATGGTATTGATGGTGTTGACGGAGCTAAAGGTGAAACCGGTGCTGCCGGTGTTGACGGGGCTAAAGGAGAAACTGGCGCTCAAGGTGAACAAGGAATACAGGGAATTCAAGGAGAAACCGGAGCACAAGGAATTCAAGGTGAAGTTGGTCCACAAGGAGAAACTGGAGCAGCTGGTGCTGATGGTGCTAATGGTGTTGACGGAGCTCAAGGTGAGCAAGGAATTCAAGGTGAGAAAGGTGAGACTGGAGAACAAGGAATTCAAGGAATCCAAGGTGAGGTTGGTCCACAAGGTATAGCAGGAACTGATGGTATTGATGGTGTTGATGGAGCTAAGGGTGAAACCGGTGCGACCGGAGCCAAAGGCGACAAGGGCGACACTGGAGAACAGGGAATACAAGGTGAGCAAGGAATTCAAGGGATCCAAGGCGAAACTGGTGCTGCTGGTACCGATGGTATTGATGGTGTTGACGGAGCTAAAGGTGAACAAGGAATACAGGGGATCCAAGGTGAGCAGGGAGAAACTGGAGCTCAAGGAATACAGGGAGAACAAGGAATTCAAGGTGAGGTTGGACCACAAGGTATAGCAGGAACTGATGGTGTTGATGGCGTTGACGGAGCTAAGGGTGAGCAAGGAATACAGGGAGAACAAGGTATAGCAGGAACTGATGGTGTTGACGGTGTTGACGGGGCTAAAGGAGAAACCGGAGAAACAGGTGCACAAGGAATTCAGGGAATCCAAGGTGAAACCGGAGCAGCTGGTATTGATGGAATTGACGGAGCTAAAGGAGAAACCGGTGCGACCGGAGCCAAAGGCGAACAAGGCGACAAAGGAGAAACTGGAGAACAGGGAATACAAGGGATTCAAGGAGAAACCGGAGCACAGGGAATCCAAGGAGAAACTGGTGCGCAAGGTATACAAGGTGAGCAAGGTTTAACTGGTGCTGCTGGTACCGACGGTGTTGACGGAGCTAAGGGTGATACCGGTGAACAAGGAATACAGGGAATTCAAGG